>Ga0137395_10000001_pt1 | contig 69342 bp, 47 predicted proteins | sample czobulk216metaG_FD_108283 | JGI IMG/M metagenome (GOLD analysis project Ga0137395, IMG submission 108283) | Vadose zone soil microbial communities from Angelo Coast Range Reserve, California, USA - czobulk2.16 metaG | ecosystem: Environmental > Terrestrial > Soil > Vadose zone | place: USA...
CTAAATGAGCATTTATGTGCGGAAGTTGTATGTTCCTACACCCTGGAAATTTAAGCTTATATTTGTACTATTTGCATTAATTACCAGATAATTAATTTAATCTAATTTACTATAATAAGAAAGAGGTAATGTAGAGGTATTTAGTACTATAAATGTTTTAATCTAAGGACATAAAGAATGTCTCAATATAATAGGACTTTATTAGTCATTAACTTACAAAGTTTTATAGTTACAGTAATTATACAAATTTAATTTATAATTACTGTAAAATGTGTTAAAAAAGGGTCTGGATTGAAATATTGCTTATTTTTTAATTATTGAATTTATTAAGATAGTGTAACTATTGGAAGAATACTAAATAATTAAATAAAAAATAAAAATACAATTATAGCAATAATTACTAATTTAAATTTTATTTTTATTTTCTTCTAAGATCTTGATCAAATGGATTTCTTGGTATTGCGACTCTGGGTCTTTCACCTGGATCACCATATGTAAACGGTCTTATAGTTTAAGATGATTCATCTGAACCTGAAGGACTAGCTGGTCTAGTTAACCCTTCTGTGTCAGTAGAAGTTGAACCCTCATTCGAACCTAATAAGCCAGAGGGAGTATCTACTGGAGTAGCAGGAGTAACAGTAACAGTAGGTGTAGAGGTTTGGTTAACCGCCTTAGGAGAAGTATTAATTGTAGCTTCAGGAGAACTTGTAGTAGCTTCAGGAGAGTTTATACTAGCTTCTGTAGAAGTAGAGGATGTATTAGGAGCAGAGTCTATAGATGGAATAATATTTTCTATACTTGAGGAAGAAACATTAGAAGTAGAAGTAGAAGGAGTATTTAATCTATCTTGATTTAAAATATTTTCCAGTCTATCATGTCTTAAATTTTCTATTCTTGCTTGTCTAATCTTATCTAATTCTGATTGATCTATTGTTTGATCTATTGAAGCGGTTCGACTAAACCATCCTCTTCAAGATCCACTTCCAGATGCTGTTGAATTATCGTTTGTAACAGGATTAAAGGAAGTTGTTGAAGGATTATTATTATTTTGACTACCTGATCCATTAGTCCCAGTAAAATACTGATCATAATCAGGGTTTACCTGAGCAGTAGTATTTGTTTCTACAGGTGGGTTAGGTTGAACAATAGTTGACCCTTCGTATCCAGGCACAGGTCCTAATAATAAATTTCTATAATATTCATATTGTTCACTAGTAATTCTAGCTGCAAGTCTTAGTCTATCTAGTCCTCGTAAATAAAAAGTTCTGTCACCTTCAGTTAAACTATTAAAATCTATAAGGTTAAGTCTATTAATTGTTTGATTATGAGAAGTATTAATATTATATGGAGGATTAGGAGGTAAATTATTACCTCCATTACCTCCTGTACCATTTCCACTATAGTAAAAATATCAGATACCAACTCCGATTAGAGCTATTACGCTAACTGCAATAATAATATTTTTTTTTATTGAACCATTTATTATTATTTCCTTCGGTTAATTCTGTGTCACTTTTAGGAATGGAAGGAATAGATTCAACATTTAAATTTTTTATTTTAACTGTACCTTTCCACCAATCAATCCAATTACTATACAAACTTAAGTATTGTATATAGACCCATTGAGGAATATTAAATTTAAAAAAAGGAAAGATATCAAATCAGCTTAATATCCAACTTATATCTATTCCAGAAATAGCATAAATAAATGCATATAGCCCCAGTTTAAAGGGCCACAATATAATTTTCTTAATAAAAATATATTGTCTATATAAAATTAGTGTAGAAACAAAACCTAATCAAAATATTTTCTTAGGTTTAGAATTTATTAATTCAATAGGATCTATACCTTCTAAAGTTGGGGCTGTAGTTAAGATTTTAAAAAAATATTATTGGATACTCTATTTAAATTTAAATCTCTTAAAAATACTAGAGACTGCATTAAAGATAAAGTAAGTAATTGTGCCCTAAAATTACTAGTTATTAAATTAAAATTCATTCAAGTTATAAACCTGAATAAAAAACTTCATACAATTATATGGAAAATATAGTTAAAAAATCTAGTTATCATTATTGTTAAAGGAATTAAAAAAATTAACTATTTTTTCATAAAACCAATCTATAACACCTAGGCTTAAATTATTTAAAATATTGTAAACATAAGTAAAATCGAAACCAAAATACTTTAAAGTATAGTATACTAGAGCAATCTTAAAAGGAATTCACATTATTTTTAATAAAAACTTTAAAGCTCTTGTAATTAAAGCCAAAGTTATTAAAATTCAAAAGAAACTATCCCATTTATTTTCAGGGTCATTAAAATTATTAACAATTAGTTTAGAATTTAAAATATTTTTATCCAATTTATTTTTAGGATCAAAAGATTCTGTGTTAAAACTATCTGAAAATAATGTACTAAATAAAATAAAAACTGAAGGTATTCCTAATAATTTAGAAAACTCAGTTTTATTTAACAGTGCTAATATTATTAACCATAACTGTTAAGGCTTTAAATATATAAAAAATCTGTAACTTAAAGAAAATAGTTTTTTATATAATATTTTATTTACTTTAGGTAAAGTAGATTTTAAGTTCCATCTTATAACTCTAAATGTTACGAATTTGATCATTATAAATATATAATTATTTTTTTATTGTCGCGTGGACAGTTAAATTTATGCGGATTTAAATTAAATCTACCAATTTATTTTTTATTAAATAAAAATTAAATAAATTAAAATAAATAAATAAATTAATTAAATTAAATTAATAAATTAAATATTTTTTTTAAATAAAATAAATAAATTAATTAAAATAAAAGAATTAATTATAAATAAAAATTAATTTAATCCTTGAGAGGTTATTTTCTACTGCCCCAATTTTATAATTAAAGGATTAAATTACCAAAAATATAGTAATTAATTAACTATTTGTAGAAATATTTAAACCCCTAGGGCATACTCTAAACTACTTATAAACTCGTAAGTTTATGTAGTATCTACGGTGGTTTGGTTAACTGCCTGTCGTATTATTATAAGTTAACTTCCATATTATTTTTTTTTTAATTAAAAAAAATAAATAAAAACAATTAAAATAGCTACTATTTATATAGAAAATGTATTTTTTTATAAGAAAAGGGACTGTGTTGAAATTGTGTCCACCCAGGTTTAGGTTGACCTAACCACCCGAGTATGTTAAAACGAATACCTGATCACCTATTATTAAGTTACAGTGGTCAACCATAACCATATAAATAGGGTCTTTTTAATTTAAGTGATAAATGAAAATGATTAATAATGTTAAGTACGAAACAATAAAAATAAAATAAATAAATCTTTCTAAGTGTGAGAACTTAGGACTAAGATTTATTTCATTCTTATATATATTATTAAGAGTTTTAATTTCTCCTTGTAAACCTTGTATTTGTATATCCGATTTTATTACATTTATACTAAAACCGTCTCAATCTAAATTGAAGGTAGTTCTCTCAATGGTTATTGTTTCACCATTTAATAATTTAATAAAATGTTCATAACTTAACTTTGAAGAATCTACTCCACTGGCTTTAATTATTTCTTTATTTTCCGAATCTAGGATATAATATGTTTTCTTTTTAATAAATATCCCCTTTTTAATAACGTTTACTAGCTTCATTTGGCCTAAACCTTTACCTACTAAGTGGTCTGGAAGCGGAAAAGGTAATACGGCAGAATCAGTATCGCTCATAATGCAAGGATTACCAGGAATATTCTTATATTCATTTATAATTATTCTTGCATATGATGCGATAGCTGCAGCAATATGAACTGCTGAAGGAACACTTTTAGGTTTATTTAATCCTGACTCTCTCAAATTGGTTTTATTATAATTAATCATTTTACCTTCGACAGAGATATAAGGGTCTTTTTTATATAATTTTCTTAAAGAATCATTGATTTTACCCTTATATCTAATAAAATATTTATTATCGGTTAGTTCGGATATTATTGAAACATTTGTATTTTTATCCCAGAATTCTGCTTCAGTTTTATCTACTATTCTCATAAAATTTTATATGTCCTTCATACCGAATCTTCCATATAAAGAATTTAAAAACAATTTAGCATTAGATTTTTTAACTTGATCGCTACTGTTTTTTTTTATTTCATAATGATCTTTAACATATTTTGTAAATAAGTCTTTACCTCTCTTGAACTGATAACAGTACTCAATATCCATAGTATAACCGTATTTAAGGGCATATTTTATTTCTGGACTAAATATTAATCTTTTAAACTTACCTCTTGGGCATATTGTTAATTTAATAATAGGATCTTTATACTGTATGAAAGGTACTTGAAGGATATTATCATCGGGACAAATAATTTCACCGTAAACAAATCCGAATATTTTATCTAGGTCTGTTTCTAACGATAATATAGGATTTCCTACTGGCATATCATTTAACATAGCAGCAGGGTATTGGGAGTTTAAATCATATAAATAAGCGTTAGTTACTTCATTAACGTAAACATCAACGTTACCACCAAAATAAGCTTTTCGGATTTCTGTTTCTAGCTCACCTTTAACTATTTTAATTCAGACTTTAGGTTTTCAGGTAAATATGAGGATAAGTATGCAGCAAAAGCTAAACCTGGCAAAGTTTTATATTTTGTTATATTCAATTGGTATTTAAGGAAAATATTCTCTCCAAATTTAATTAAAACTTCCAATAAGCCCTCAAGATCTGATTGTAGATATAATAAAGTATTTTTTTTAAATTTCAATTATCATTTGGAATAGCTTGATACTCAACTTCTGAAATATTGTTATAAAAATATTTAGACGGTTTATCGCCTATATAATATAAATTGTTTTTATTTACAAAAGAATAAGGAAAATTACCCTTTTTAATTTCACAGTTGAAAGATTTTAAAATATTATTTAAACCTCCAGGTATTAATAGTAACGAATCAAAAATATTTATATTAAAATCACCATATTTTAAAGCTAGCGATAATATAGATTCATCTTTTCATATCGGTGTTACCTCGATATCACTATCTAATATTAAAGCTTTTAAAATAAAAACTGAATCGAATCTACCTAAATTATGGGCATAGAAAGTATAACCGTTTAAAGCTTTATTCATAAAGATACTTTTAAATATTCTGTTAATTAATTGTTCACTGGTTTCTCTAGATGTTTTATAAAAGAATTGTGTATGGTCTTTGATTGCAAACCCTCCAGCATATACATTATGGTATCCTAAACCTAAATTATCACCATAAGTTTCAAAGTCAATTGTACCTATTCTAGAGTCCTTATGTAATGTGGTTTTAATTAAAGGAAAGGAAGGATAAGAATATGTTGATTCTACATTTATAAGTTCATTGCTATTATTATAAAAATATTTTTTATTATTAAATTCTCTTATAAACCCAGATTCATTTTTAGTGTCTATCCATTCTCTTAAAATATAAGGTTTAAACGTTAAAGTATTTACATCAAAATCTCTAATGGATACCTTATTACATAATAAATTTTCATTGTTATAATAGGTTTTAACTGAAATGTAACTATTGTTTTGTAGTTTATATCCTATTAAATCATTATTCTTATCTAGAACTTGGTCACCGTAATTATCCATAAAAACATTTTTATACAAATAGTTTTTTAATCCCGATATTTTATTATACGAATTCTTTTCAGTTAAGGATTTAGAGTGTGAAGCTAATTTCTTTTCAATCACTGCGTCGAAATGGGGAGCTAAATTATCTTTATCTAAATATCTGTCTAGGTCAAACTCATCAACACTAAGCCAAGGTCTACCCATAAGATACAGTTCTAGGTCACCTTCTATTAAATTATATTTATGAAGCATATTATTTATATCGTTTAGTACCTGTTTAGCTAATAAATTTGTAGAAATATTTCTTATTATTTTAATCGAATCTGAAATAGTTAAAGATCTATAAGATCCTCCTGAATATTCCCATCTTAAAACAGGTAAAATAGATTAAGTTTCAGTTTCAGGGATTATACTTACATAATCAATAAGTTTGGATTCTAAACTAGACAAACAAGTTTCTAACTCTAATTGACTTGAATAAGAGGTAAATTGATTAATATTACCGAAATTATAGATATGAGTATAACCTAAGAAACCACCTCCATAAGCTTTTTTAAAGGCTTTAAGAGTTTTTATTTTATCTTCGGGTTTATTTTTAGCTAGTTCTAATCTATTAGCTTTTAATTCAGGATCACTTTCAATATTATTACAATTAAACGCAGAGGTACTAAAGTTTCTTATTTGATGACTGGTAAATTTAACTGGAATTAATGAGGATTTAACTTTATTTTTAAAGTGTTCTAAGTTTAAACTATTTAAAGAATGTATACAACCTTTAATGTTTAAATAAGAAATAAAAATAAATTTAATGAAAGAATCAGATACTAATACAAAAGTTAAAATAAATAAAAGAATAAAAGAATAAATATTATTATAGATTGGATCTAGAGATAATAAATTATTTCGGAATAAATAAATAGATAATATTATTACTGTTGAATAGTATAGATTAAATATTTTAATTTTAAATTGGATAAATTCCGAGTTTTTAATTATACTCTCATATTTAATTTTATTAGTTTGAACTTTTCTTTTTATTATTAAATAAGTTAAATATAGAGTAGATAAGATATAAAATATAATTAAAAAAAATAAAAAGAAAATTAAAACTTTATTACCTATACAATTTATTTGTAGGGAATAATTATTTAATTTAAAAAAAATAATTAAAAAAGTAAGCCTCACGGTGTTAATTAGGTTGAATCTCACGGTGTTAATTAAATTAAAAAAAATATTAAAAAAATATTGTATTGATGTTTGTATCATATGTGTGTAAATTTAAATTAACTTTATTTTTTATGCTATTATTTAATAAAGCGGTTAAATCTAACCTCAATATTAATATAAAAAACATAAAAATTAAATTATTAATGGATTAAAATTTATAGTAAACGTTTAAGTGTTTACTATTAAACTCCTTTAAAGTTGTAAAGTATTATTAAATAAAGCATTACAAATTAAAGATAACAATTATTTGCGTAGTGTATTAATTATTTTATTTTTAAATATTTAAAGTATAGCAGTCTTAAGTTAAATGTAATATAGACATACTTAAAATATAAAAATAATATTCCCTATCCTACTCCCTCCTAGAATATACCTCCAAATTCTACTTATATGTAGTTTTTTTTATTATATTATTTATTTTTTTTTATATTTTATATATAGCCCTAAATTAGTAGTATATCTACGATATTCATTATATTTTAATTATATAAAGTAAGATAAAAAATAAATATAGGGAGGTATTTGAGGGTAATAAAAAAAAGAGAAGAAATAAAAATAAAAAATAAACAAAAAACAAATAAATAAAAAAAGGATTCCCCCTTATAACATGTGCGTAAAAAAGGTAATTTTGTGCGGACTTAATTTATATTGATAGGCTGGTTATTTATACCTATTTCAGGGGAAAATATAATTTAAAGCCCTATAAATAAAGGGTTTCGGTATATTTAAAAAATAAACTTAGGAATATAAATTTATATTCGCAATACATTAGGATAAGGATTATTATCATTAACTTACAAAACTTTTATATTACAATTAATTACAATATTTAATGTAATCAACGTAAAGGATGAATAAGGGGGGGTAATATATCAATAGGTCTATAATTGGTTAAATATATTATAAATAATTACATGTAAAGTTGAGAGGTGTAGTGTGAATTGAATAAACAAAAATACAAAATAAAAATACACAAAAAATAAACAAAAATTAAACTAATTATTGATATGTGAAACTAAGAAAATAAAAAAAAACGTTAAAAAAGGACAGGGAGGTTTCCGAAGATTGACAAAAAATAAATAAAAAAATAAAAAATAAATAATGTGTTGGTGTTGGAGCTAATAATAAAAAATAAAAAATAAAAAATATATTAAGTATTATTAAAGGATTAATTTTAAGCAAAATATAGCAAAAAACTCAAACAAAAACATAAGGGCGGGGGAGGGGAATTATTTAAATTTCTTTAAATTTTATATATTTATAATCTGTATAACTTAAATTTAATACCTAATTTTAACAAAATAAGGTCAAAAAACACTAAAAATCGGTTTTTTTAGAGTTCCATATTGAGTCGAAAACAGGATAAAATAGGTACAGGCCCTATTAGAGAGAATAAAACCATTTTTCACCAAAACCCATTAAGTACTCATATAACTGTTAATTTTATTAAATTTATTCTCTCTATTCCTATATAAATTAATTTTACACAAAAATAAGTATAAGTACATAAATAAATTTTAATGTAAATAATTTATATAGGAAATAATTAATACGGCAGAGTAAAGTATTAATAACTTAAAATTTCAAGCTCTTTTAAACTTAAAAATAATTAATAAACAAAATTAAATAAATGCAACCAATATTTAACCCCATAAACGGTGTTACATCACAAAACTTAAACATTCTAGAAGTACTAGAACTATACAATCCAAAATATAATCTAACTGAATTAGAAATAAACAGTTATATAGAAGCTTACGATCATATAACAAATTCCTTAGGCTGTAATAAATATAGATTAACTGAAGGTATAACTAACAATAAAAACAAATATAGTAATATACTAGTAGATCTATATCATCAAACAATACCTTCAGAAATAATCGACGAATATCCAATAGGGATAGTGTTTAATATTAAACAGGATAAACACTATAATATTCTAGATTTAACCAAAAAAGATATTAATAATATAAAACCTTGAAGATCCACAGATATGAATTTCTGCGGAGAACTTAGTACTGAAAATTCTTTTTATCAAGATATGCAAAACTATAAATCAACTTATTCAGAATATGCAGGTAATTCCTATACCTTCTATAATTTTAAACAATTAACTAAATAAGTATAACTGAAGTTTACCTTTATATTTATAATAATAAACTTTTAAACTACAATGAACTCCTTTTTTACTTCTATGATGATAAATTAGAACAATCAGATCCAAAATCAATTAAAATAATATAACAATTAATATAATAAAAAGAAATAGTTAAGGTTAAGTATCAATGCGTAAGAGTATATGATCCTACTGATATTAATTATTTTACAATAGGAAGTTTACACATATCTTTAGTAGATATAAATAAATTATCAAACTTTCAAGATGCCTATGATTCAATAATCACAAAGAGTTTTAGCTATTTTTGAGACTATGCTAAACCAAAGACAAACAGTAGTTGCATGGAAATCTTAAAAGGATCTTCTACCTCTGAAAATAAAATAAGAGATTTGTTATTAAAAAAAATTTTAAATACAATTTAAATTTATGCCTATATCTTCTATGCGGAGAAGAAATATTTAAAGAGAACCAAAAAATAAATTTATATTTATTATACAAGGTATTCTTTCAGTATTAATGTTAATAACTTCAATTTTTATTTTATTCTTTATAATTTATTTATGTTTTTTTAATTAAGTAATATAAAAAAATTAAATATTTATTAGTGTAAGAGTAAACTAGTAATAAAATAAAATTATTTCTTCTCTTTTTAAATTTAAAAATAAATAAAATAAAATTAACAATTAATAATAAAAAAAATATAATATTATGAGTTCCTTTAAATAACCACAGATTAAAACTTTCTAACCAAAACATAAGTTCAAATAATTTAAATTTATATTTAAATTGAATAAGAAAATTAGATCAAAACGATTTAAATCTAAAATTAGGATTATGAGATTCAAATATTAGTTATAGAAAGTCTAATAATAGATTTTTAACTAAACTAGATCCGTCCTTCTATAAAAATAGGCAAGTTTGAAATGATTTTAATTTTTCTTTATCTATAAACCCAGAAAAAATAAATATTCCATTTGATCCTTTAAGTTTTCAAACATTTTTATATTTAAGAACACTATTGAAATTGTATTGACGCGATATAGCAGGAAATTTAAACTCTAATGTTAGGATTAAGGTACAATTAAGGGTACAACTGAAAATTTTTTTAGATTCAGATTTAAATATAATAAGATCTTTAAGTAATGTTCAAATTGTATGTAATAATTATTTTACGAATTTATATAATAACTTTAAAGCTAATTTATATTTATTAATTGAAAACTATGGAGAATTATTTATAGAAAATTTTATTTTATTTTATAATATATGCCATGTTGAAAGTATTTTGAAAAAAAGTATAATAACATTGAATAAAAAAAATATGAGTTAAATAAAGCTGAGAGTTAAATAAATAAGAAGAATAAAAATAAAATATAAAAATCTACCTAATACAACGGATTTAAAATTGTGGGGTGATCTTAATGTAACATTTGGTGACTATCCTGTAAAAGATCAATCTCTTAATTTGGTAATTATCTAAACTAAAGGTTTAAATATTAATAATATAGTTGAGATAACAAATAATTTTGTAGTTTTAATTAAAAAAAATAAATATTAAGGGGAACATAGTATTAATTAAAAAGGCTAGTTTAGTCGACAGTACTTTAAAAAAAGTTTACTTTAGTTTTATAGATATTGTACATAACCCTATAGAACCTGCATCATTTATAAGAATTTACAGTAATAGTCAATTTATATTTGAGCAAGGTAAATTGGTTTATTCCCAAAAACGGAAAAAAGCTAAATAATTTAAAACCTTAAAAAAAGATAAATACTTATCTGATAATTTCCTTACAATGGATCTCGAAACAAAAGATATTAATGGTGTATTAGAACCTTATTGTATTTCAATTTTCGATGGAAAATTTTCTTATTCTTTTTATATTACTGAATATGGAGGTTCTTCTTATCATTTAATGAAAGCTGCCTTATCTTTTTTATTAAAAGCAAATATAATAAGCACAAAATATTTGTTCATAATTTTTCCTATTTTGATGGGATCTTTTTAATGAGAGCTATAAGTGGTATAGTAGAGGCAAAAAACATTAAACCTATAATAAGGGACAATAAAAGAATCAGTTTGACTTTAAAGTTTATACCTAAAAAAAATATAAATAAAATTGTAAGTTTTTACTATTTGACTTATATAATTGTTTATACTCGCTCTCATTAATTTTACCGTAAAGTTTAAAGTCTGGCATAGGCCCTATATAATTATATTTTAATCCAGATTAATTTACAAATTGGTAAGGAAAAGGTAATTATTTTCTAGTTTTAGAATAAAACTCAAGTTTTAGATTAATTATTCTACCATCTCTAATTATAGGTTTTATATTATTAGATTTAACTATATTACTTAGAGCCTTCATTAAAAAGATCCCGTCGAAGTAGGAAAAGTTATGTAAGTATACTCTATTTTTATTATATTTTCTTTTTAAAATAAATTGAATTGAAGCTTTTAACATTTCATCCGACGAAATAAATTCATCAATATAAAATGAATAAGCTTTCTTTCCATCGAAAATTGATACACAATATGGAATTAAATTACCATTAATATTTTTTGTTTCAAGATCCATCGTAATAAAATTATATGTAAATCTTTTACATTTTTTTAAAGTATTAAAATATTTAGTTATTTTTCTATTTAGTGATAATTTTCTTATACTGTTATCATAAACGTATAAACTATCGTTAATTATTCTTACAAAAGAACAAGGATTAGATGTACTATATATAATATCTATAAAACTTAAGTATATTTCCTTAAAGGATTTATCAGTAACACTTACTTTTTGTAAAATTACTTTTTTTCCTGCTAAATTTATAGCTTTGATTGAAACAATATAATTATATGAAAAATTTGAATTAATATTTTCACTAATAATTAATAACTTAGTCTCCTTATTATTAAATTGATAGGGATAATTTCCTTTTGTTATTTGTAAAGTTCCTCATAGTAATAAATCTGTAGTTAAAGGTAAATTTTTATCGTTTAACTTTAATTTAGATTTAGCCTCAATGAAATTGTTTTTATGGTTTTGTTCTAAACTATTAAAATTCTGAGTAGAAATATTTAAATTTTTTAATATACTATCATCATGACAAATATTATAGGTTAAAATAACATTTGATACAGAAAAAGTTAAATAATTATCAATTACAAAATCTATTGAAGCTTTAAAATAACTTAAAGCTTCAGTAAAATTATTTTTTTTAAATATCTTTACAAATCCTATAGATCTTATGGTAGGAGTACCTTTATGCACTGAATCTGTAGAGTTAAAGGAATATATTTTATTTATATCACGGCTAATCGCAACTTCTTTATTGTATTTTAAAGTGGCTTCAGTTTTATCTTTAGACTCGATAGGATAAGATAAATTTAATTTTAATTGTAATTTAAATATTGTATTATTATTTAATTTATTTACAATATCCCTTCAAAAGAATAATAAAATTAACCTCATTTTATCATGATATAAACTTGCAGTTGAAAAGCAAACTAACTTATTAATTTTAGTATCAAAATGGTCTGTTATAAAAATAAAGTCTACTCATTTACCTCGTTCTTGATAATATTTAGGTTGTAAATCATTTAAATTTTTATCGAAAGAAGATCTATATTTAATTTTTGAATCTCAATTACCGGATAGAAACTCGTTATGTATTTCATTTAGTTCTCTAATTCTGTATAACTGAGCTTCTAAACTTGAGGTATATCAATCTATTTTAATATTACTGTAAACAATTATATTTGTATTTGCCATTTATTTTATTTATTTTATTTTATATTTAACAAGGCCTTGTTAGAAGTTAACTATTACCTTAATTTTATTTTTTGTATTTTTTTTATTATATTTTAATTTATTTTTCTTATATAAAAAAACTTATATAAATTAAAAATATAAAAAAAACTATTGAAAGTATTAACATTAGTATTGAAAGTATACCTTGTATAATAAGTATAATTTTAGTTTTAAGATTAACCGTTTCTAAATTATCTTTGAGTATTTGTTCTCCACATAAATAATATAATACTTTATTTTTATTTTCCATTTAATTTTATTTAATTTATTTATATTTAACAAGGCCTTGTTTAATTATTAAATTTTCCTTATTGTTTTATTTAATTTTTTGATTGGATATTATTTGAATTTAAAAAAGAACTAAAAGACTTTTCTATTAAAGTATCATATGAATCTTGAAAGTTTCCTAATTTATTAATATCTATTAAATATAATTTTAAGTCTGATATTGTAAAGTAATTTATTTCTTGTGGTTCTAATATTTTTATACACTGATATTTTACTTTTGTTATAACTCCTGTTTCTAATAGTTTAGATAAAGGTTTAATTGTACTTGGATCTGAATTATTAAACATTAAAGTATTATAAAAATCTATTAATTCACTATAGGTTAAAATATTACCTTGATAACTATATAAGTAAACTTCTGTTAAAAACAATTTTATTAGTTGCTTAAATACATAATAAGTATATGAATTACCTGCGTAATTTGAATATTGAGATTTATATAATCGCATATCTTTATAAAAAGAATTATCTGAAAAAAACTCACCAAAGAAATCCATATCTATTGAAGTTAATGTTTTATAATTATTAATATCTGCTTTACTTCAATCTTGTATATCTTGACCAACTTGTTTAATGTTAAATACTATACTAATTGGATAATCATAAATTATATTTGAAGGTATTGTTTGATGATATAAATCTATAAGTATATTGTTATACTTATTTTTATTATTTGTTATACCTTCAGTTAATTTATATTTATTACAACCTAAAGAGTTTGTAATATTATCATAGGCTGTAATATATTTAATTATTTCTGATTCTGTTAAATTATATTTTGGATTATATAATTTTAATACTTCTAAAATGTCTAAGTTTTGTGATGTTATACTATTACTTAAAAAATTTGTTTTCATTATTTTATTTTATTTTATTTTATTTTATATTTAACAAGAGAAAAACTTAAATTTTAATCTTAATTTTTTTATTTTAAATGACAGGAGATTAGTTTAAAGTAAGTGGCAATTTAGGTTTATGAGTAAAAATTTAAGAATAAAAAAAGATTAGTCAATTTTAGTTATATTACCTAATATTAAAGAAGAGATAAATGGTGAATTTAAATTTGAATCTACTAAATCACCTAATTCTAGATTTACACCTTCATCAACTTGATCATAATCTTCAGGTTTTTCTAAAAAGTATAATAAACAATAATCTGAAAAATATGATTGACTTAACTCTTGAAAATCTATAGGTGATACTGAATCTAAACACTTATAGTGTAATTGTTTTATAGAAGGATCAGATATTATATCTGTTAATATCTTAGTTGATATATCTAAACCCTTTTAGTCTAAGTCATTTCACTTAGTTATAAGTGACGAATAATTTTTTATTTTATTTGATGAGAAGGTACTATATCTTGTACTTTCAGAGTATTCTGTTAATTTATTTTTTGAATAAGTATACAACATTTTAGATAAAGGAAGATACTCTTCTGCATCTTGCTCATTTTTATAGCAATACAAAGTTATATTTTTGTAAAAGGCTTTAAAATATAATATGAACATTAGTGACATAGATTTATTACCAAAGTATTCAAACCCGTAACCCATTTTATGAAGTTCTTTTAAATCTTTTGAATATAAATCTATTTGATCTTTATCACTTACATCAGATAGTAATACATCTAAAGGAACTGATTTATAAGCTAAATTTGAAGTATCTAGAAAAAATAAATCTATTATTATATTTTTATAATAATTCATTTGGAATTTTTCATTGTAAACAAATATGTTATTTGTAGACATATCGTAATCGAATTTATAAATTAAATAAGGATTTAAATTATAAGCTAAAGAATGTTCGTTGTTTTTAAATAGATATTCTAATACTGTAACATATTTAAAAATATCTAATTTTGTTAATAAATAATTAGGATTATTAAAATCATCTAAATTTTGTGAAGTTAAATAAGAACTATCTAATAGTTCATTATAATTTAATTTGAATGATTCTGAATTTTTATAGTTATTTGTAAATCATTTTTTTAAGTTTAACATAGTTTTTGTGTATTTTATTATTTTTTTGTTGATTTATAATTAACAAGAGAGTTTAATTTTATCCTATATTATTTATTAACTAAATTACTCTTAGCTTTAATTAATATATTTATTTTTATTTTAATTTGTATCTAAATTTGAAAATAAAGTATAGGATAAAAAGAGAGTATAATACTTCTACATTACAATTTAATTATAATTTATTAAATAATTAAAACTAACGATTTTAATTACTTTTCTTTAGAAATAAAATTGTAAATAGAAAGATTTTTACTCTCTATATGTGTCCGTACCATTTTTTTGACTTGTAAAATATTATTTAAAATTGATGTAGTTTTTTTGTTAAAAAAATATTTTTTTGTGTTAAATTTTCCGCCTCCCCCATCCCAATTTTAAATTATATATTTTATGGTATAATTTTAAATTTGAATTAAAATTTTTAAGTAAGAAGAAAGCTGGATAAAAAAATCCCTTTTCCACTCTTTTTTTAATTAATTAATTTAATATTTTTCTATAATAACTTTGATTGTTTTTATTTTATTTTATTCATTTTAATTTGATTTTTATTTTTCAACACCAATACTTTATTTATTCTTATTATTATTGTTTAAATTTATTGTCATATCCTCAGTGAAACTATTAAATATTTTACGTGCAATATAATCACTCATTATATTTATCTATGCCACCGTTTTATTTTGTTTTTTGTTTTGTTTTTTTTTATTTTTTAACAATACACCTCCCAACTTTACATGTAACTATTTTTAATTATATTAAAATAATTCTAAAAAAAATTAAATTATTATATATACCCCCCCTTTTTATTTTTTGTTTGTTGTTTGTGTTTTTTTGTGTGTTGTTTTATATCTAATAACTCGCTTTGTTTGTTTAAATTTTACTTTATTTTAGTAATTCTCAACACCATTACTATATCTTATATAATGAAAATGAACGATTATCCTACCACACCATAGTCCTTTTGGATAAAATTTTAATTTATATTTGTAATTTAAATACTCAATAATAAGTTTAATTTTTTTAATCTTTTTTTTTATTTTTTTATTAATTTAATACACATTAATTTTAAATATAATTTATACTTTAAAATATTAACAAATATAGTACCTTCCTTATTATACCCCTTAAATTAATAATATAAATAATAAAATTTAAGTATAAAAAGTACAATTTAATGTAATATAAAATTTATATTTGTTTAGTATTAAAGAAAATGACCTTTTAGCCTAATTAAATGTCGAAATCCAGAATCGAACTGAAGATAATTTTTTACAAGAAAATCGTTTTACCAATTAAACTATTCCGACAAAAGGCTTTTGTATGAAAGTATGAACGTATTAATGTATGATTGTCTGAATTTATGAATGTATTCTTATTCTTATTTTAATAATAAAAAATTTAATAGACCAGAACCAGTATACTTTTATATTTTACTTTCTTATATGGCAGACAGATATTAAAATATATTTTTTTTTTAATTTTCTTATTATATATTTAATAATTTATTAATTAATATTTAATTTTTTGTATAAAAAAAATTATCTTTATCCGATTCGATTTTTTATTAAACGCCTAATTTTTTTAGGCTCACCAATGGCTAGAGAGTTTAAATCATCACTTTATATTTTAAATTATTTTTGTTAAAAACCTTCTTGATGAGCATTTACTTTTTATATTTATAAGCAAAAACTGGTTCTATTTTTTAAATTTTAATAAATAAGTATATTTATTATTTTTTTTTATTGTATAAAATATTTGTAAAATATAACTCCTTCTTTTAAAATGGAAATTAAAAGTACTTTTAATTTTATATAATATAGTTTTCTCTCTATATTTAAATTTGTTCTGCTTTAACAAAATCAAGGATTAGCTGAATAAAAGATTAATTATCCGGCTTCATTTTAATAAAAATCATACTTCTGGAGGTTTATTTTAGGATATTTTATCCGTATTTAAATTTAAGCTTTTAAGCAAAGGTGCTTTAGACAAGAAACTTTTTTCTCCTTTAATTATATTTAAAGTATTAGTATTTAATTCAGTTTTTTATTTTATTTCCTATTATTTAACAACTATTCCACAAAACTTAATCTGTTTCTTTTATATTATTAAAAGAATTAATATTATAAAATAAAATTATTAAAAGAGATAATTATATTTCTAGTTTTTTATTTTATAAAAAGTAATTAAGATAAATATATATAATAATAAAAAATAAATAAAAGTATTTAAGTATATTATATTTAATTTATTATTATTATTATTATACTTATTATATGGATATTATTAGTATCATAATAAGAATAATTTAATAAATTAAAGATACTTAAATACTGGAAGAATGTGTAAATAAAAATAAATATAATAATAATAAATAAACCCCTTATAATAGGTGTTACTTGAATAATGTATTAAATATTTACAAGTATAAATTATATATATAATTACCTCCCTAACTTTAAATAGTAATTCAATTATTATTTTATTAAAACCCCGGTTTATAATATTTAAGCCCCTAGGTTTTAACTATTTAGTAATTATAAACCTCCCAAAACAGATAAGCTGGAAAAAGGATTACAATAATATTAAAAAAGGGATTGTTTTAAAGTAAGTGGCATTAAAGGTTTATGAGAAATATAAATTGTGTATTAAACAAAAGATACAATATAATTTACTAGCTTCTAGTAATTAAGTGTACCATAAATAAATAAGGATAACTATTATTATCATTAACTTACAAACATTTAATATTACAATTAATTACATTAAATAATGTAACCAACGTAAAAGAGGTAAAAGGGTCTGGATTGAAATATTTATTAGTTTTAAATTATTTATTTTAGGAGAATAGTGTTAATTCAGATATTTTAGAAAATAATTAAAAATAAAATAAAAATACTAATATGACAATATTTAGTATTAAATTTATTTTATTTAATTATTTCTTCTATAAACTGGATCATCATAGTTTCTTCTGGGTATTGCATACCTTCTATCTCCAGGTTCACCATAAGCATAAGGCCGTATTGTCTCAGAAGAATCTGTTGATCCAGAGGGACTTACTGGTCTTTCTATTGAAGATGTACTCTCAGGATTATTGTTAAATTATCATAATCAATAAGGCCAGGTTGGATAACAGTTTGGTTATCTGTAATAGTTATAGGTAGGTTAGTTTGCGGAGGATTAGGTGGAAGATTATTACCTCCATTGCCAGCTCCTCCGTTACCTCCATAATAAAAATAGTATCAAATACCTACACCAATTAAAGTAATAACTCCGGCTAAGATCAATATATTTTTTTTATTAATTCAACTATTATTATTATCAGCAGAGTCCGTACTATCCGGAAGATAAAGATAGTTTGAATTTACACTAGAATTAGTTATTGAATCAGTATTTAAACTTTTAATCTTTACTATTTTATGTCACCAAACTAATCAATTATTATATAAAGTTAGATATTGTACATAAACTCAACTTGGGATATTAAAAGAAAAAATATTAAATAAACCTAAGAATCAGCTAACATCTAAACCAGAAATAGCGTAAATAAAACTATAAACTCCTAATTTAAAGGTCACAGTATTAACTTTTTGAATAGCTTGTACTGTCTATAAAGGATTAAAGTAGAAACAAAACTTAATCAAAATACTTTTTTAGCTTTAGTGTCAACTATTAAGTTAGGGTTTATACCTGGTGTTGAGGTTATTATTCTATAAATAAAATTATTTGTTATTCTATTTAATAATAAATCTCTTAAGAACCTCCAAATATCTGCTGTAGACAAGGCTAATAATTGAGTTATAAAGGCATTAAATAGATTTAAAAAATTAATTCTGTTAATTTGATTGAAAATTAAATTTCAGATTATGTGATTTAAGATATAACTAATTATTCTTATCATTATTATTATTAAATAGTTTAAAAAAATTAGTTATTTTATCGTAAAATCAATCTATTATACCTAAACTTAAATTATTCAATATATTATAAATATTATAAAAATCGTACCCTAAATAATTTAAAATATAGTATATTAGGGCTATTTTGAAAGGAATTAATAAGAACTTAAAATTAAATTTTATAAACCTTGTAATTAATGCTAATATAATCAATATCCAAAATAAATTATCTCAGTTATTATCGCTTTCATTGAACTTCTTTGCTTCTAGTTTAGCTTTTAAATTATTTCTATCTAATTTAGAATTGTAGGATTCTGAATCTGTAAACAATGAGCTAAATAATATAAATATAAAGGGTATACTAATTAAACTTTGAAGATCAGTTTTGTTTAATAAAGCTAAAATGATTACTCATATCTGAGATGGCCTTAAATAAACAAAAAATCTATAAGTTAAATAAAATAATTTTTTATAATATAATTTACTTATTTTAGGAAGAGTGTTTCTTACACTAAATCTAAGAACTCTAAAGGTTAAAATTTTTATCATTATAATGTTAACTAATTTTTTTATTGTCACTTGGACAGTTAAATTTACGGACTTAAATTAAATAAAAAAAAAACATAAGAATTCAATTATCTCTTTTAACAAAATAAAAGGGATATTATAAATAGAATAAAAAAGATAATACCAAGAGTAACATAATAGATGGGTAACTAAACCTTACAGTTCATTCTTTAACACTATCCCTTTTTATTTAATAAATAATTATTACCTACATTAAGGAACAATTAGTCAAATTTAATTTAACCTACAGGTTTTATTTATTTAAAACCTTACCAAATTTGAGTAATAATTTTAGCTTTATTAAATAAAACTGAATTACCTATAATAATAAAACTTTTAGGAATTCCTTCTATATTTATTTTATTTAGTTCTATCTTAAATGAATCTGATTCTGAATCATTTACTAAAAATTTAGACTCTAATATGTTATACGCTAAACTAGAGGCAAATAATTTTGCCGATGTTGATAATAAGTGGGCAATTTTCTTCTGAGTTTTAATACTATTAGCTATAATAAAATTAGTTATAAAACTTAATTTTAAGTTTTTACTAATCCCTTTCAAACTTGCTTTAATATTTTATATTTTAAATTACTTAGGTTATGATTTTTCAGGTTTATTTAACATTTTAAACAATTTAAGTTTAGGAATAATCGATTGATTCTATAATAAAATAATTAAAAATTTTAATTTATTTAATAATAATGATAATAAGAATAATTAAGTTTCTTTTAGAAACTATATTTTGACAGTTAATATTTAATCAAATAAGTAAAATTAATTTTGTAACACTAATAAATAACTTTAGCACTCAATTATTGACTATGTCTGCTAGTTAGAATTATTTTTTTATAAGAGATTTAATCTTAGATAAAATAACAAATAATTATTTTTTTAGAGTAATAGCTATAACACTAGGTGTAAATATAAACACTTTAATCGATACTAGACCTAAAAGTTTTTTGTATTAGGTTTTACTTTACTTTTAAATTTTATAAACAATTTCTGTTATTTAAAAGATTATTTATATGACCTTTAAAACTAGAAATTGCCCCTAGATGAATCTTGTGTTGGTTTGATAAATTTAGATTTAATATATAGTAACTGATTAAATTGTTCTACTATTTTATATTTTTTTTATTTAATTATTTTTCAATCATATCCCCTTTCTTTATTAAAAGTTGTAAGTTAATAATAATTTATTATTCTATTTTATAATGAGAAAAATTTTTTATCCTAAGTTTAATTTCTCATTATTTTTTTTATTTGAAAATAAATTCCCTTTTCTTATTTAAAAGTTGTAAGTTAATAATAATTTATTATTCTTAATTTTTATTGAGATAAAATTTTATTTTATTCTTAGCTTAATTCCTTCCTTTCCTAATTCCTATTTTAATTAATAAATTTATCCCTTTTTCATAAAGAATTAAAGTAGAGGGTTTTAACTATATATCTACTTCTTATTTCAATCTACACCCTTTTTTTCTATATTACAATTTTGGGGCGATTTATATTTTAGGGGTATATAATTTTATCTAAAATATTTAAATTTTCTTGTTTTTATAATTTTCCTAGTAAAACATATAACAATTTTTTTTTGGGTATTAAATTGTAAAAAATCATAAAAATGATGCAAATATGATAAAATTTTTATATATAATTATTGCGTAATTAACAAATTTATACAAATTAAATATTTAATTAATATTTAAATTTATTATTATATTGTTGGAGATAAATAGATTCGAACTATTATTTTTGTAGTGCAAGTACAATTGATTACCATTATCAGATACCCCCTTATTAATTATACTTTATTTATTTTTTTTATTTATTATTTTTATTGTTACTTATATTATGTAAGACTCTTTTATCCTGTCTTTCTTTTCTATAGACAGAACAGATGGAAGATAACCGGTATAATTAAATCTGTCTATAATCTATAGTCTATAGAATGTAATAAATAAAATTTTTATATTTATTTTTAATTATGTCTATCTTTCTATTTTATCTATAGACCAAGACAAAAGAAAGACAAGTAGTTTTATATATAGAATTAAATTTTCTACCTTTATTAAATATTTTTTTATTAATAAAACCCAATATAATAATATAAAATTAATACAAAATTGTAGAGAATAAATTATGCCTGGCCTTTCTTTGTTTTCATCTTTGTTGCCTAGTCTTTCTGTGTGTCTTATTTAATAAGAAACAAAGACAGTAAGACAGATGGAAACACAGACTAGGCAACACACTATAGATAGACAGTAAAAAATAAAAGAATTAACATATGTATCAATGTTTAATACAATAAATAGATTATTAAAAAAACTAGAATACAGTTAAACCCTTTGTATATTTTAAGATTAATTTTAATTTAAAATTAAAAGTTTAAAGAATACAAGTAAATATAAAATAAAAATAAATAAAAATTAATAAAATTTAAATTATATCTATCCTGTGTATACCTTTTTAAATAATTAATTATTCTTAAATAAAGACAAATTTTACAACTTTCTTTTAAGATTTATTTGTCTCCGTCTTGCCTAGTCTTTCTTTGTTTAGTATAGGCATAAAGACAAGACTGGGCAAGGGCCTAATGGAGATAAAACCAATAAAATATATAAATAAAATTATAAACCCTTAATATAAGGTTAATTTACCTATAAATTGTGTCTATATATAGACAGAAAACCCATACTATGTCTGACTGTCTATAAAAAGACAGAAAGACACAATAAAATTTATGGTTATAAAATTTTCTGTATATAGTTTATAGACTATAGATTATAGATTATAGAAAGAAATTTTTAATTTCTGCTAATAGAAAAGATAAAAATATCCCATGAAATAATATAAATTAATAAAAAAGATATATATTTTATGTGTGTTTAGATATAAAATTAATTTAAGAATATACTCAATAAATAGTACAATATTTAATTATAAATATAAATAAATTTATATTTATAATAAAATCCTACAATAATAGGTCACAAATAAAAAAAATTGTTTACTTAAATAGTAAAAAAAAGATTATAATTAAAAAAATTAAATTTATCACTCTTCTTTTATAAAAATGATATTAATTTTATAAGTAAATTTTATTTATTAATTTTTAAATATTGTTGAGACACCTAAATTAAAATCAGGTTTAAGGAAGATTTAAATCCAAATTTAAAGAAATTTGTGTGGAGATACCAAAATTTAAAACAAGAATAAGGAAGAATAATTAAAAATTAAACAAAATTAAAAAGAAATTTAGTTTATTGGTAAAATAGTTAGTGTTTTTTTGTCTTCTCACTAAAGAAGTATGTTCAAATCGTACAATTTCTATTAAATAAATATTTATTTATTTTTCGAAATTATAATTATTTATTTAAACCTTAGGTTAAACTAAAATAAAATAAAAATTAGTTTAATTTAATTTAAGGATTTGGGATTATAAAAGTGATGTTACTTTATTTTATTTTTTAAATATATACCTGTCTAAGAACTTCTTTTATTTGTACCTAAAAAGGCGGTGAGATGTAAACCGTCAATAAAACTTTATTTTTTAGTACTTAAAGTTTTTATACAAAAGAATATGTAAATTCTAACTATTTATAATTAAATATTATTTTAATTAAATAAAAAACTCAAGCATGCAACTTTAATTATAAAACCAGAAGTTTAGTTTATAAAATGATGTACTATTTTATTTTTCTCTCATTTTGGTAGACTACTCATAAAGGGAAATTAGGCACATGAAATTAAAAAATAAAATAAGTCTATCGTTTTATAACAAGCAAGGAAGGAAAACCACTGCAAACCGTCCCATTTACCCTGCCCCATAGATAGGAATAAATAACATATTTTTTAGTATGTTAAGAGGGTTCAATGAAAGACAAACTTGGGAGCTAGAAGTCAAAGATAAAAAATATGTTTAAAAATACACAAGCTTATTTTAGAACCTTTGGTTTTATAATCCCATTAATTATTTTATTTATTTTTTACTGAATAAAAATAAATCATACTTTAATACTAATATTATTTTATTTTTTTAATTTAATTTATTTTATCTGATTAGTCTCTATTTTATATTTAACTTACTTAATATTAAAAAAAAATAATAAAATAACAACTATTAAATATATTAGTTTAATCAAAGATTGGGAATTTATTCAGTTTAAAAATAAATTATTCCAATTATATTACTCAATTATAATAATATTATTTATTTTCTTGTTTAAGTGTAATGGGTTTACTTATTTATTGGATTTTAATTTTTATTCTTAATTTTTAATTATTTTAATTTTAATTATTTATTCAATCTTATTAAGTAATTATTTTATTTTATTTATTTTTAATATTTATTTGGAAATAAAGTATTTAATTAATTCTTTAACTGAAATTAATTTTAAACCAAACATGGAAATTATTAATAAATTTAAACCTACAGTAATATCTCACATAAGAAGCTTTTCTACTTATGCAAAAAATAATAATATTAAGGAACTTGAAAATAACCCTTTAGATCAAGATAATATAAATTTTAACTCAGATAAATCTATACAAAAACAATTAAAAGAGTTTAAGAAAGCTTACGGTGGTGGTTATTTAGGATATAAAAATATTTTCTATTTGGGAACAGTCGTTTATGATAGTAAAATTAAAGATTTTTTTACAATTACAAACTTTGAAACAAAAATAATTGAATACCTTAATGAAATTCCTGAGGATGTAATTTATTCTGTTTTACCGTTTATAAGATGACATGATTCCAAAGGAAATTATAGAACTTTAACTATATCAAAATCCATAAAAATAAATAAAAATACATCTAGAAAGTTAATAGCAAATAAAATAGAGCAAGAACTTAATGAGACTCTAAAAACTTATGAACTAGCTAATAAAACGATGGATCTTTATCTTATGAGTAGACCCTGATTAAAAAGTGATGCTTTTAATATCGATGAAGCAGGCCTTACAAATCTTTTTAATGAACAATTAGAAAGAGAACTCTCTACTTGATCAGAACAAAGTGTTAACAGTAATATTACAAAAAAAGGTTATGAAAAAGCTAATTCTCTTAAAGATTATTCTTACAAAAATATTATTATAAATAAATATGGAGATCCTCTATTAGATAAAATTAATAACTTAATAGGTTATAAACTTAATGATAGCGAGTTTGCTTCAATTGAGACTTATAATAACAATGAAAATTTATTATGTAATAAGGTTTCCATTAAGGAGTTTGATATAATTAAAAAATCTTTCAAAAATGAGTACGATTATATTACTTCTTGAATAGATATTAAAACTGATTTTGGTTTTATTAGAGAATATAATAAGAAAAAATATTATTATGATAATAATGATAACCTTTTTAACGTTGAAGTAAATTTTAATTATTCCCCATTCCCAACTTATAAAAAAGATGTTAAACTTAATGATAAAACTGGGACGATAGATTTTGAAACTTATGGGTCAAACTCTGGAACCGGATACCATCAAGTTTATGCTGGTGGTTGAGCTATTAAAAATAAAACTAAATTATATTATAAAAGTACTAATGAGACCAGTGAACAATTAGTTTCTATAATCTTTTTAAATATATTTATGGATAATAAATTAAATGGGTATACTTTATATGCTCACAATTTAGGAAGGTTTTATTCAGTTTTTATAATTAAATCATTAATTACAAATAATAACATTAAAATTACACCTATTTGAAAAGAGAATACTATTTTATCTTTAACTTTAAATTTAAATGAATTTAAAATTATTTTATTAGATTCCTTACAATTAATCCCTGGGAGCTTGAACGATATTTTAAAATCTTTTAACACTACAGTTCAAAAAGGTTACTTTCCTTATAGTTTCGTAAACAAAGATAATTTAAAATACATTGGACCAAAACCATCTAAAGATTTTTACAATAACATTTCTGATTTAGAATATTCAAAGATCAGCGATAATAATTGGGATTTAAAAGAAGAAACTTTAAAATATCTACAATCTGATATTGAAGGTTTACTTGAAGTAATTACTAAGTTTAGAGATAATATATTTAATAAATATAATTTAAATATTACTAGCTTTAAAACTTTACCCTCTTTAGCTATATTTGTTTATGGGTCTTCGTATCTTCCGAATAACTTAAAACCTGATCTTAAAATAATAAAAGGTGAGGTTGAAAGAGAGCTTAGAGAAGCTTACTTTGGAGGTAATGTTGGTGTATTTATTAATTTAATTACAAACGGATATCATTATGATCTTAATTATCAGTATTCAAAAGCTATGCTTAACGATATGCCAGTAGGAAATCCTATATTATCCTTGGAGACAGATTTAGATAAAATATTCGGATTTGTATACGGTGAAATAACTTGTCCCGATGTAAATATTTTACAAGTACCTTTCATACAATATAGAGATCATTATAAAAATCTTGTTACTTGCCCAAGAGGAAAATTTAAAAGACTTATATTTAGTCAGGAAATTAAATATGCTTTAAATTACGGGTATAAAAGAAACATTGAATATTGTTATAAATTTAAGAGAGGTAAAGGTCTATTTACAAAATATGTTTTAGATCACTTTAAAGATAAGGTTTCAGCAAAAGACCAAGTACAAAGATCTATAGCTAAACTATTTTTAAATTCTTTGTATGGTAGATTAGGTATGAAGGATATAGAAAGTACTATGAAAATTGTAAATAAAAAAGAAGCTGATATTTTAGATAAGAATTCTAATATTATAATATTATCAGAATTAGGAAAAAATAAATATTTAGTAAGATATAAAGGTCAAATAAGCGATAATATTAGAGAATTATATCTAAAAGATCCCTTAGTTAAAGTTAACCAAAATAATAATAAAGTATTTACTCCTAAGGAAATGAGAGAATTAGGTTTAATTAAAAAATTATCTGCACCTACAGCTATTCATATAGCTGCTGCAATCTCCTCATATGCAAGAATTCTTATTAATGAATATAAAAATATTCCTGGTAATCCTTGCATTATGTCAGATACGGATTCAGCAGTTCTTCCTTATCCTTTACCTGTTCATTTAGTAGGAACTAGGTTAGGACAAATGAAGTTAGAACAGGTAATTGAATTAGGAATATTCATTAAAAAAAAAACATATTACATTAAAAACTCAAACAATAAAGAAGTTATAAAATCAAGTGGAGTTGATTCATCCCATTTAAACTATGAATTATTCTTGAAACTATTAAAAGGTGAGACTATAACAATTGAAAGAACAAACTTCAATGTAGATTGAGATGGTTTTAATGTTAACGTTGTAAATTCTAATATAACTATTCATGGACTGGCAGGAAAAATAAAAACTCTACACAATACACCAGATGTAAACTTTAAATATATTTCTTTCCCAATTAAATTAAATATTATTGTGCATCCATTGTACTCAAACAAGGATAAAACAAACAAAAGTGAGATTATATTTAAATACTCAAGACTAGAAATATTTACTTACTTTATTTTTATTTTATCGCACTTAACAATTATAACGTTTTTCCTCTATAAAGTATATAACATTTAATTTAATTTTATTATCTTTATTCACTTCTAGGTTTGGTATTACCTCTTAAAACAAATACTTTTACTTTCTTTCTTACCCCTAATATAACCAATATATTAATTAATTTTATTTGTATTACATAATAAGATAAAAGAGAGGTTATTTGGGGGAAAAGCAGATAACCAACATAAAAATAAATATTACAGTTAATCAACAACAACCCCTTTTCCAATTCTAATTATAAATTAAAAAAAAATATTTATATAGAAATAGTAGATTTTTTATTAATGTTTAAAACAAAATTAATTCAATACTACATAATTATACGTAATTATAAGTAGTTTAGAGGTTGCCTCAGCGGTTAATAAAAGAATTATATATTAATTGAGGCAATATAATTTTAACCGCTCAAGGATTAGAATAAAATAAAATTTGGCCTAGGTAACACCTAACCTTAAATATAAATTAATAATTTAATTATTAATAATTGGAATAATATTATCAGTGCTTTATTTAAATACCCTGCAAAAGAGTTTATTCCCTATTTTATTTTATTTAATTCCACAATTATAAAACAGTCAACAATGACTATAAAAAATTTAATTATTCTACAATGATAAAATTTATAACACTAAGACTATTAAGATGAAAATTAAAGTCTACTTTACCTAAAAGAAATTATAAAATATAGAATAAGTTATTTACTTATTCTTACAGGTTTTTTCTCTATTTAAAACCCTCACAAATATGAATAATAATATTGGCACTGTTGAATAAGACTGAATTTAAAAGTTTAGTTGCTATACCTTCAATGTTTATGTTATTTAGTACTATTCTATCAGATTAAGAGTCTTTTTATTCTAAATTGGATAAAAATAATTTAAATGCTAAGTTAGAAGCCAATAAACTAATAGATCCCGACAATAAATGGTAAATTTTATTTTTAATTATAATAGTTTTAGCTTTATTGAAAAGATTTTCTATACTAATATTTAAATTACTATGAATACCATTCAAATTAGCCTTAATTTATTATATATTAAAGTATTTAGGTTTCGATCTTTCAAATTATTTCAATGTCTTAAATAATCTAAGTTTAGGAGTAATTGATTGATTTTATAAAAAAATAACTGATTTTGTAAAATTTTTTAACCGAAATGATAAGAATAATAATTAGGTGAATTCTAGAAATAGTTGTATATCAACTTATTTTCAATCAAATTAATAAAATTAATTTTAGATTAATCACTAATAACTTTACAACACAACTTTTAACCTTGTCAACGGTTAATATTTTAATGTTCCTAAGAGATTTAATCTTAGATAAAATAACAAATAATAATTTTTTTAGAATATTAGAAGCAACCTATGGTTTACATGTAAGATTATTATTTGATCGAACATCTAAAAAAGTATTTTGAGTAGGATTTGTCTTTCTTTTAAGAATTTATAGATGATTTGTTTTATTTAAAAAATTAATATTGTGACCCTTTAAGCTAGGTATATTTAGTTTTATTTTCTCTATTTTTGGTGTTGATATGAGTTGGTTTCTAAGTTTATTTAATATTTTCTCGTTTAATATCCCTAATTGGGTTTTCTTCCAATATTTAAATCTTTATAATAACTGATTAGGATGATGGAAAAATTATGTAAATGTAAAAAGTTTAAATAATGTTTCACTAGCCTCTAAGGAAAATATAAAATATGAAAGTATTACTTCAAATGAACCTGAAATTAATAATAGTATATTTAATAAAAAAATATTATTATTGGTGTTAGCGTAATAGCTTTAATCGGTATTGGTATTTGGTATTTTTATTATAATACTGGTAATGGTGCAGTTGATCCTAATGGAGGAAATAATTTACCTCCTCAAAATCCTCAAATTATTGCTATTAGGGATAACCAAACAGGAAATATAATAAATCCTTCTATTTTAACCGATGAACAAAGATTAAACTTATTGGATAGAGCTGATCAATTGAGATATTCAGCAAGGTTAACTAGAACGCAGCATGAACAAATAATAAATTAATTATTACCTCCTGCACCATCTTATGAATCTTCTTCAACTATTGGTACTAGTACAGCGGTTAACACTAATCCTCCTGTAACTGAAACTAATGTTCCGGTTAACCAATCTTCTAATGCTAGAATAAACCAAGAACTAGATAGATATTTTCCAGTAAATGGAGATAATTCTACAGCTTCAGGATCAGGAAGTGGAACAACTAGTCAAAGATCAGGTTTAGATCCAGGTGAATTAGATAGAGTTCGTCATGCAAGACTAGAACACTTAAGACAGGATAGAATAGAAAGTACTTTAAATCAAGAAAGACTAAATACTCCAACTTCTGATTCTAATGTTCCTTCATCTGATACCTCAATTAATTCTTCTACTGAATCTACTAATATACCTGCAATTGAGGTAGTTCCTGCAACTCCTGTTGATTATGATCCCATTGAAACATTTAATCAACCGGTTAGACCTAATAGTCCAACAGGTTCTACAGACTCTTCGGAGACTATAACACCATTTACATATGGTGATCCAGGTGAAAGACCCAGAGTAGCTATACCAAGAGGAACTTTCGATCCAATAGATAGAAATCCAGATTAAATAAAAATTTTACTAATTATTGTCATATTAGTATTTTTATTTTTTATTTAATTATTTAATATTCATCCAATATTAACACTAATCCTCTAAAATAAAATATAAAATTTAACCAATATTTCAATCTAGTCCCTTTACGTTGATTATAATTAACAATTATAGTTAACTGTAAGTATAAAAGTTGTAAGTTAATGATTATTATAATCCTTTTTAATTGAGATATAAGTAAATATTACTAGATTAATAGTATTTATTTATTTTATCCTAAGTTTATTAACACTATACCGTTTCTCTTTTGTATAGTATTCTATGTGTCTTTTTCCATAATATTATTAAAATACTTAATATAAGGCTATATAAACAGATACAATTTAATCTAAAATACAATTAAATATTAAGGATAAAATATAAATATAAAATTAATATAAAATTGTATCAAATTAGTGTCCTAAATGTTGTAAACCCTTAATAATTAAGTATTTTATTTTCCTTAAAATGGAGGGTATTTTATTACTTTAAACCAGGAAAAGGGGTATATTTTATTTTTATTTAATTGTTTAAACCTTTTTATTACTGAATAAACTTTATTTTATCCTTATTTTTTAGTCATTATACTTTTTCTCTTACTCCTATATTTTTTTTATTTATTAAATTCTTAATTACCCTGTACACTCCTAATAATTTATTTTTTTAATTTGATAATAATAAATAATTATATTATTTTAATATTTTATACTTTATTCTTCCTTTTCTTTTATTTAATTGACACATTCTTCCAGTATTTATGATCTTTATATTTTATTTTATTTAATTAATTATTCTGGTGGGATATTTGGGTAAGGTTTTTCTAAGTCCTTTTTCATATTTAATTGAGGCATAGTAAGGAGTTACAAAAGTTAACAAAGAGTTGTATCAGTACAGGGTCTTTCTTTTTAACTTATAATCAAATTTGATACTTAATGTAAGTATAATCCTTTTTATTTATTTTTTATTTTAATATTTTAATTTAATAATATTCTTATAAGACTGCTATTTCCTATTATTAAGTTCTGCGGAATTGAAAATTAAAATAAAATAAAAATAATAAAAAATCGCACTATGAAATCCTTATTTATTAAGGTATTTTTATAAAGATTGTCTTTTTTCTATATAAAAAATTAAATTAATTAAAAACTATGAAGATTTTACTAAAAAGACTAATTTATCAGTAAAATATAATTTATTTTTTTATTTTCTTATTTATTTAATTAAATAATGTAAGTATTAAATTGTTCTGACAATGTTATAAAAATTTCTAATAATATTTAAAAATATATTTTAAATATAAACACCTAAATAATAATATTATTTATTTTACTTATGTTACCATTCGGTAATATATTTTATTTACTTATTATTAACAATTTAATATTAAGATCTTATCTTATCTAACATGATACAAACAATAACATCTATTTTCAATTATATTAACCAAAATGTGGGTTTAATTAAATCATTGGAATTTACATTAAATTTAAGTTATTTTATTTTATTTTTTGCTATAATATATTTATTATTTACTTTCTGTTTAACTTATTTTATAATTAAAAAAAGAAACAAAGTAAATAATATTAAATATATTAGCTTAATTAAAAACTGAGAATATATTTTATTTAAAAACAATTTGTTTAAATTTTATTACTCAACAATTATTATATTATTTCTTTTATTATTTAAAAATAGTGAAATTTTAATTCAACTCAACTTAATTTATATTTTATTTTTTATTTTATTATTTATTTTTATAATATCTATAAAATTAAGTAATTATTTTATTTTAATTATTTTTAAATTATATTTAATTTGTTCCTTAGAATAAGTAATAGTCTGATTATTATTTGTAATTAAAGGGTCAACAGAAAATAATTTTCTAATATTATCATTAATTTGACCACTATACCTAACCAAATATTTATTTTCACTTATTTCAGAGATTATAGAAACATTAGTATTTTTATCCAATAACTCAGCCTCAATTTTATCTACTATTTTCATAAAATTTTATATGTCCTTCATACCGAATCGCCCGTATAAAGAATTTAAAAATAATTTAGCAGAGGATCTTTGAATAGGATCCTTAGAATTTTTTTTAATTTCATAATGATCTTTAACGTAATTTGTAAAAAGATCTTTACCTCTGCTAAATTGATAACAGTATTCGAGATTTATTTTATAACCGTATTTAAGAGCGTATTTTATTTCTTCCGAGAAAATTAATCTCTTAAATTTACCTCTAGGACATGAAACATTTTGTGTAATTGGATCTTTGTACTGTATAAAAGGAAATTTTAAAACATTTTCACTGGGACAATAAATTTCACCGTAAACAAATCCAAATATTTTATCTAGGTTAGTTTCCAATGAAAGCACTGGATTTCCGATTGGCATATCCTGCAACATTGCTTTAGGATATTGATAATTCAAATCATAAGAATAAGCATTTTTTATTACATTAATAAAAACATCAACATTACCACCAAAATAACTTGATCGAATTTCTCTCTCAAGTTCACCTTTGATCATTTTAATCTCTGATCTTAAATTTTCTGGAAGATACGAAGACTTATAAACTGCAAGAGCTAAACCAGGTAAAGTTTTAAAACTTGTTATATTTAATTGGTACTTAGAATAAATATTATTATTAAACTTAGTTACTACTTCTAATAGGCCTAAAATATCGGATTTTAAATAATTTAAAGTTTCAAATTTTAAATCTCAGTTATTACTTGGTATATTACTATATTCTAAATCCGAAATATTAGTATAAAATTATTTTGATGGTTTATCCCCAATATAACCTAAATTATCCTTGTTTACAAAATTATAAGGAAAATAACCCTTTTGAGTCTCACAACAGAAGGATTTTAGGATATTTTCTAAACTACCTGTTATTAATTGTAAAGAGTCTAATAGTGTTATTTTAATTTTATTAAAGGTTATAACCAAAGAAACAATAGAATTATCTTTTCAAATAGGTGTAAGTTTAATGTTTTTATTTAATACTAAAGATTTAATTATAAAAATTGAATAAAATCTTCCAAGGTTATGGGCGTAAAAGTATAGCCATCAAATTTTTTATTAGATAAAATACTTAAAAAGATTATATTTAGGAATTGTTCACTGGTCTCTTTAGGGTTCTTGTAAAATAAATTTGTTTTACTTTCTATTGCCCAACCACCAGCATAAACTTGATGAAATCCTAAACCCGTATTATCTCCTAATGTTTCAAGGTCTATTGTCCCTATTTTTGTATTTAAACTACTATCTTTAAGATAAGGAGGGAATAAAGAGCAAGTATACCCAGTTTCTCTATTTATAAGATTATTATTTTTATCGTAAGTATATTTATTTTTATAGAATTCTCTAACAAAACCTCCTTCAGTTTTTATATCTAACCAATTAATTAAAGATTCAGATGTTTGGCTAATCGAGCCTTGAGGCTGTAAATTAATTTAACTTAAACTTCTAATTGATACTTTATTACACAATAAATTTTCATTGTTATAATAAGTAAAGATTGAAGCAAAACTATTAGCATCGATTTTATAACCTATTAAAATATTATTTTTATCGTAAAGTGGATCTCCTTAATTATCCATGTAAATATTTTTATATTCATAGTTTTTAAGAAAATAATTTCCTTCATAAAATTTGTTTATACTTTGAAGAGTTGATCCTGATCTAGCAGCAATTTCCTTTTCTATCTGCCCATCAAAAATACTGGTAAGATTTTATTTTTCTAAGTAAAAATCATCTGCGTTTAATCAAGGTCTACCCATCAATATAAACTCAATATCTAAACCTTGAAGTTCGTAAATTATTAAAGTTTCGGATATATTTAATAATATTATTTTTGTCAATAAGTTTCGATCTGTGTCTCTTGTTAATTTTATTGATTCTGATATAGAAAGAGAATGATGTTCCCCATTAAGATACTGTCATCTTAAAACAGGTAAAACAGAATAAACTACACTTTCAGGTATTTCATTAAGATACTCATTTAATTTATTTTCTAAGTTGTCTTTATATTGGAAATATTCTAATCCTGCTAATTCAATGAATTGAGATACATTACCGAAAAACTTAATATCCGAATATCCTAGTATTCCTCCTCCATATATTTGTTTAAATTATATTACTGCTTTGGCTTTATGGTGAGCTTGATGTTTTGTATGAAATTCAGGATCAGTTTAAAATAATTCTACTATTTGATAATTACTTAACTTTTCTATTGCAGGATCATAACCTAATTAATAATTATTAATTGAACTAGTAGAAAAACTTCTTGTACAATACCTTTGAGTAAATAATACAGGTTTAATAATATTAAATTTTATATCCGTAGAATATAATTTAAATTCGTTTAAAGATTTAATTAAAACTTGAATGTTTGTATAAAATTTAAATAAAATTAAAATAAATTTATTACTAAATAAAACCAAAGCTATGGCACAAATTATAAATATAGGAAATAAATAATAAAAAATATAAATAGACAAGTAATTAAAAGCTAAGAAAATTTTAATGTTAAAAGACCTAAAAATAAAAATAAATAAAACTATTATTGTTGAATAATAAACTTTGAATACATTGTTTTTAAATAAAATAAATTCTAAATCTTTTATTATACTTTCTTGTAAATAATTTTTATTTAAATTGTTTTTTCTTTTATTATTTTTGTAGATATAAAATAAAAAGTATAGAATAAATAAAGTATATAAAATTGAAAAAGAAAAAATAAATAAAAATAAATTAGTTGAAATTTGAAATAATAAAAATAAAATAATTAAATATTTAAATTCCCCGTTTTTATTGATAATTAATATACTTTTTTTTAGATTAAAAAAAAGATTAAAAAAAATATTTAATGTTTTTAACATATTGTTTTGTTTTTAAATGTCTTAAAAAAGACCTAATATTGAATTAATTCTAAATATTATTTACTTAAAGAAATATAAAAAAATTAAAATTAAAACTTTAAGATACACGGTATACTATACTCATAATATTTAATTATTCAATAACCTAATAAAAAAGAGTTTATTATAAAATTTTTAATAAATAATAGTTAGCAGAACTAAACTAATTATTATAATTTATAAATGGTTAAATTAAATTCCTATCCCAACCCACCAGAATTATAAACTTAAATCGCCATTCCTGTTATCTTCCACCACGAGTAATCTGTTTTTATATATAATACATCTATCAGACCCTCAACCATCCGCTAATTAATAACTTTTTAACCCAATAAATTAAATAATACTTAACTAACTTGAGATTATCCTCTTTAACCCAATAAATTATTAAATTTTAATTAATTCTTTAATTAGACCTTAACCTTGGTTTAAATTCAGTTAACTCTCTATCTAATTGTGATATAAAATTAAATCATTGATTATACTTTAATCTGGTTATAAATTTGTCTTATGCCTATTTAATGATTTAACCTTAATCTTGTTTTATTTTTAGTTTTCTCCCTATTTAACTATTAAAAAAGATCCATTTAAGGTTGTGAATATAAGGTAAAATTAATTAATTCTCCTTTTTTATCTTATTTATTATAAAATATATTAAAAATCTATAATCTATTTTATTATATTAAGATTTAACTATATATTAATATTTAGCTAGCCAAATATTATTACCTTAGATTATAAATTTGACTCTTTTCCCCAATAAATTAAAATTTTGTTTATACTATAAAGAGATAATTATTTTTATCTATTTTTATTTATACTTATTTTATATACCCTTAAATTAATATTATAAAATAAAATATAATATTAATTTAACTTTTATTTTGTTAAGGGATTTAGTTTAGTTATAAATTTAATAAATAAATAAATTATTAATAAATAAACTTAAACTTAGTTTACCTTTTACTTTAGATTAATTTCCTGTCATTTAAAATTAAACTTATTATTAAATTATAATTAATTGAGATTTTCAGTTAAAGTTAAGTATATATAAATAGTAACATAAATTGAGGGTAAGAGTAACTCAATTTATAGACAAAATTTTCTCTTTCTAGATTTAAATAGCGGTTAACCGTAAACAATAAAAATTAAATAAAATGAAACAAACAATATTCTATTTACAAAATAATAAGTTAACATCAGATAATTTGACAGAATTAGAAATATTTGAAATGATTGATAGAAAATATAATTTATCAATTCAAGATATAAAATTTTATCTAAAAGCTTATGATCACCTAACAAATTCCTTATGTTGTGATAAATTTAAATATTTCCTATTTGTACAGGAAAAACTAAATATACAAATAAAATTTCCTGTTTGTATAGGAAAACTAAAATTAAAATTAATTAAAATTAATTAATTAATTAAAGTACAAAAGTTATGTAGATATAGCTACATGTTTGTTAAAATTAATAAAATTTGAAAATTAAAATAATGAAAAAAAATATATTACCAATTAAATTATACCAAAATTGTAAATTACAAAAATCGCAAATTCTACAAGAAAATAAAAATAAAAGTGGAATTTATAGATGAACAAATCTATTAAATGGTAATTCTTATATAGGTTCATCTAAAAATATTAGAAACAGACTTTATAGTTATTATTCTAAATCTACCCTTAATAAAAGTAAAAGCCTTATATATAAAGCTATATTAAAATATAAACATAATAAATTTTCTTTAGAAATTCTTGAATATTGTTCTCCTGAAAATAGATTTACTCGAGAGCAATTCTATTTAGATAATTATAAGCATGAATATAATACACGTCAAATTATAAGGAAAGGAAAGAAAGATAAATACAAATAAATTATGTCTGTTTGCTTTATATAGGCACCACAGACAGATATATCTCCTTCCAAGAACCAAGAATTATATTTATAAACTTGATTAAATTTGAGTAATCTTTTCATGGGTTTAGTACTTTATTTTCTAATTAAAATTTAAATAAAATAATAAAATAAAATATCTAGTTAACCAGCAAAGATTAATCATTTATTTATAATTTACTAGTAAAATTTTCTCGTAAACCAAAACAGATACTTGCTTTAATCCAATCCCCTTTTCCTTTTCTTAATTTTTCTTTAACCCCTATATTTAATTCTTAGGTAATAAATGAATAAATAAATGAATAAATAAATAAAGGATTAACAAAGAAATTATCTTATTCTGTCCATCTATAGACATAGGCAGACAAAATTACCAAATTAATAAAACTATAAATAAATTTTATATTTAATAAATTCTATTAAAATAATTTAGGTATATTACATTTATTACATTTATTTAATTATATTTTATTTTTAAATAAATAAATTATATAAATAAGGGAGGTGTTGGTATTAGAATAAAATTTTATATTTATAACAAGTAATTAATAGGTATAAATAAAATAATAAAAGATTTTATTTAAATAAAGGGAGGAAGGTGTCTATTATTTAAATACTGGAAGGAAGGTGTCTATTATTTAATATGTCAAATAAAGGTATTATATTTTTATTTTAAAGAATAAAAATAAAAACCCAAAAATATAAATATAAAGGAAAATTTAATACCCCTAAAATAAATTGTAAAATATATATTATAATTTAAAACCCCCTTTTTTTAAATTTTAACCTATTAAGATTTAATTGCACCTTAAATTTTGTTTATATTTTAAGGGTTTATTTTATATTAGGAAAATATTTTGGAAGAAAATAAAATTTATAATTAATAAAGTAAAAAATGTAATAAACGATTAAGTAGAGATTTAGATTAAACGTAGGAAAAATAAATTAATAAAGTATAAAGAATATACAGAAAAATGTTTTTATCTCAAATAAAAATAAGGAAAAAAATAAAGATAATTACTCTTGTAAAGATTTAAATTTGATCTCTAGGATCAAATATTTATTTTAAATTTGCATATTTTTTATTACCTTCTGGACCGGTTTAAGCTCTAATTGTTTAAGATGAATCCTCAGATCCAATAGATCCCGTTGTATTTATCGGACGTGAATGATCTGGTGTATTAGAAGTATTAGATTCTACAGATGAAGATGGCTCTACAGAGGAAGTATTTGAAGAAGTAATATTTGATGAAGAAGGGAGGTTCGGTCAACCCACCTTAACCTAATTAGATGATGAAGGAGCATTAAGGTTTTAATTAGCTAATATTCCTTCTAGTCTATCTTGACGTAACTGACCTATTCTTTCTTGTCTTACTACATCTAATTTTTTAAAAGAAAGTATAAAATAAATAATTAATTAAATATTAGAACTAAAAATTTTCTCTTAGTTTAATGGTTAGAACTACATTCTTCTAAAGTGTTAATTTCGGTTCGAATCCGAGAGAGAAAAATTTTTCTATCTTATTTTTTAAAGGATAAAAAATATTAGAAACTTATTATTTTTTATTATTATATTAACTAATTAGTTAATTGTTAGAAAATTTTAAAATTTATCTGTCTATACTGTCTTTAAGGGTATAGTGTCTAAACTGGCTAGGCTATACTGTCTATGTAATTATTATTGTATAAACAAATATGTATTTTTATTGTTAATTTATTAAATTATTTAGAATTAAATATTATTCTGGGTAATTTTAATTACATAAAATAATTTTATAAATAATATAAACAGTTTCTCCAATATTTAATACAATAATCAATTAGTATATTTTCTAATATATAGTTAAATCTGTCTTTCTCAATTTGTTATTAAATTATAATTATATAAGACATAAAATTAAAAAAAAATAAATATAATTCTCGTCAAAGATTCGTTATCTTTATTAATTTTTATCGCAAATTTAGTTTTACTTTCATAATTTATATAAGATGTTACTGTTAATTAAGAATATGTAGAGCCAGCTGGACTTTATATTGAATAAAGGGTACTTGAAGGATTTGTTCGCTGGGGCAAATTAATTTTCCATAAATAAATCCAAAAATCTTATCTAATTTAGTTTCTATAGATAATATTGGGTCACCTACAGGCATATCTTGTAACATTGCTTTAGGATATTGATAATTAAGGTCATAGTGATAAGCTTTAGTTATTTTATATATAAAAACGTCAACATTACCTCAAAATAAGCTTTTCTTATTTCATTTTCTAGACCACCCTTAATCATTTTAATTTTTTATCTAAATTTTCGGGTAAATCTGAAGATCTATAGGATGCAAGGGATAAAACTCTTCCGGAAGAGTTTTAATTTTTGTAATATTTAATTGATATTTATTATAAATTATATCACTAAACTTAATTATTGCTTCAAGTAAACCTAAGACATCTTATTTTAGATACTTAACAGTTTCTTTTCTTAGGTCTCAATTATCATTAGATATAGTTTGATAGTCTGCGTCAGAAAGATTATTATAGAAAGTTTTATTTGGTATATCACCTATATAAATTAAAATATTTATTTACTAAACTATAAGGTAAATAAAGAATTTTAACTTCACATTTAAATTCTTTTAAGATATAATTTAAATTTTCAGGTATTAACTGTAAAGAATATAATAAAATAAATTTAGAATCACCTGATTTTATAGTTAACTAAATTATAGTATTATCTTTTCAAATAGGAGAAAGATAAAAGCTTTTATTTATTATTAAATATTTTAGAATAAACACTGAATAAAATCTTCCCAAATTAGGTTCATATTAAAGTATAACCATTTAGACTCTTAGTCATAAATATACTCATAAATATTTTATTTACAAATTGTTCACTTGTTTCATTCCTATTTATATAAAAATAAAATTTATTCTTTTGTGTAGCTCATCCTCCAGCATAAAGATTATGGTAACCTAGACCTAGATTTGTGCTATCGCTACCATATGTTTATAAATCAAGAGTTCCGATCTTGGTATCAAAGTTAATATCCTTTTTACTTATAGGGAAAGAGGAACAAGTATATACTGATTCAACGTTTATAATATTATTTTTATTCTCATAATAATATTTATTTTTATTATATTCTCTTATAAAACCTGATTCTGTTCTAATATCTACTCAATTTTTTAAATAATAAATTTTAAATGATAAAGTATTTATATCGAAATCCCTAATTGAAACTTTATTACATAATAAGTTGTTTTAATTATAATAAGTTTTAATAGAAACACATTTATTATTATCAATCCTATACCCTATTAAAGTTTGAGATTTATCATAAAGAGGATCACCTTAGCTATCCATATAAACATTTTTATATAAATAATTTTTTAAGCCTAAAAGTTTTTCTGATGAATCTGTTATATTAAAGTTATTTGACCAAGCTGACAATTTATTTTCAAGGACTTCATTGAAATGATAGGAAAGATCATCTCTATCTTTAAATCTATCTAAATAAAATTAATCGACGCTTAGTCAAGGTCTTCCCTGGATAAAAAATATAAATCAGCATATCTAAGGCTATATTATATTGGCATATCATATATATCGTTTATGATAGTTTCACCCAATAGTTTAATAGAAATATATTTATTTATTTTTAATTATTCAGATATTGATAGGGATCTATATTCCTTTTCAGAATATTCCCATCTTAAAACCGGTAAGATAGATAATGTTTCAGTTTCGGGTAATTCATAAACATAATCTTTAAGTTTAGATTCTAAGTTAGACTTATTTTTAAAGTTACCAGGATCTGAGAATATAAAAAATTGTTAAACATTACCTAAATTATAGATGTGAGTATAACCTAAATAACCTCCTCCATACGCCTTTTAATATCTTGCTGTTTAAATCATTTTAATCTTACTTCAACAGGTTCAGCTTCTTAAAGATAAGGGTATAATTTAGGGTTAAAATCTTTTTTTTCAGATTTATCTTTATTAACAAAAGCATTAGGAGAGTAAATACTAAATTTTCTTACTTGACTTTTATAAGGGTTAACCGCAACTTCTGTAAATTTATTTTTATATTTAAAGTATCTAATTTTATTTCATTTAAAGAATGAATACAACTTTTAATATTTAAATAAAAATAAAAAATAAATTTAATTAAAGAATCAGATATTAATATTAAAGTTACTATAAGAATAAGGATAAATAAATAAAATTTATTATACAGAGAATCTAAGGATAATAAATTGTTTTTAAATAAATAAATAAATAATATAATAAATACTGAATAATAAATATTAAATAAAGAAAATTTAAAATGAATAAATTCTCAATTTTTAATAATACTAATATATTTAATTAATGTTATAAAAAATAAAATTTATTATACAGAGAATCTAAGGGTATATTATTATTTTTAAATAATAAAATAAAAAGTATAATTATTGTTGAGTAATATAGTTTAAACAATTTGTTTTTAAATTTAATAAATTCTCAATCTTGGATTAAAATTTTATACTTAATATGTGTTATTTTATTTTTTTTACTAATATTAAATAAAATAAGTATAAAGTAGCGGTTAACCATAAAATGTAAGATGAAATAAAAAAATAAAATAAGGATAATATTAAGGTATGGTTTATTTTTATTCAGTAAAAAATAAATAAAATAATTAATGGGATTATAAAACCAAAGGTTTAAAATAAGCTTGTATATTTTTTAATATTAACATTCTTTTCCTTTTACTTTAGCTTCCAAGTTCGTCTTCTAACCCTCTTAATATATTAAAAAATATACTATTCTTAGCACTACCTATATGAGGTAAAATGGAACGGTTTGCATTGGTGACCTTCCTTGCTGTTATAAAACGATAAATTTTATTTTACAAATTAATTTCATGTGAACAATTTCCCCTACAGGCCATAAAGAAATAAAATTAAATATAATAAAAACGCCTCCATCTGTATAGTTAGAATTAATTTAAAGTTAAATCAATATGAAACTTTTTCTTAGGATTAAATTAATTCTTTTAATTAATTTAATTAAATTGTGAGAGATTAAGGATTAGTTAACCGCATCACCTTGAGTGGTTTTAATCCTAAATTAGAATTTTCATATTCTGTTGTATCAAATACTTGTACTAAAATTTAAATTGTTTTTTTAATGGGTATTTAGTTACGGTTTTCATCTGCCGTCGTCGGAGGACTCAACTAAAAAGTATTGAACAGGTATATATTTAAATTTTAAAATAAAATAACATCGGTATTTATAACCCCAAATCCTTAAATTAAATTAAATTATTTTTTATTTTATTTTATTTTTTAATTCAACTTAACCTAAGGTTTAAATAAATATTTAAAAATAAATAATTTAATTTAATTTTATTTTTTAATTTAAAATTTTATATTAAAAGAGATAATACAAATTTTAAAAATTTTAGGGTATATAACATAGGTGTGATATTTATAAAGGGAAATAAAATTATATAATAAAAAAGAGGTATAGGTGTTGTTAGGGGAATATAAAAAATATTAATTGCCAATATTCTAATAAGATATTTAATATTTTATAAAAAAATAGAGGGTGATACACCCAAGTAATTATATAAAATCTGTGTATTTAATTAAATTTATTTTGTAAATTATAAGAAAATTAATATAAATGATTGAAAAAAAAGATACAGATGTGCTTATAAAATAGGTAATTTAATCCCTTTTCTGGATTGGTGCGTGCATAAAAAAATAAAATATAAATAATTAAATAGGGGGTATTATATATTTACCTATATAAAAACTTTTTTAAAAATATTTAATTTATTTTAAAAATTTAAAAAAAATAAGGGTGTGTAGAAGGTAAAACAAAATTAAAGGTATTTGCTATTTTAAAATAGAAAATTTATACTTACTTTTAAATTTATAATTTGTCTCCGCCAGCCTGATAAAGGAATGTGGCCTTTGTTTCTGTCTGTGCTTTATGTGCTATAGCAGAAAGACACACAGGAAAGATAAATGAGTTGTAGTTTAATTTGGAAAAACACCATTTTTTGGAGGTGGCTTATACCAGTTCGAATCTGGTCAACTCAGTATGGTATTAATTTAATACTAATAAAAAAATAATTTTATCATATTTTTATCATATTTTTTCTCATATTTTTCTCATAAACCATTAGTGCCACTTATTTTAATTATTATATGTTTTTTTATTATTATTTTTTAAATTATTATTTGTTAATTATTATTTATTATTTGTTGTTTAGAAATAATTTAATAAAATTTAAATAAATTAAAAATTTAAGCTAATACTGTACTGAAAATTAAAATATACAATTTAAAAATTTAAAATATAAAATAGAAAACAGAACTCGGTTGGTTGAGTGTTTCTCTTTTAAAGAAAAGGTCAGTGGTTCGAGTCCACTTGTTTTTAATAAATTTAGTAATTCAATTACAAATTAAGTATTACAAATACAATTAATTTATCTGCCTTTTTATTTCCATCTATAAACTATGGCAAGGCAGAAAATAAAATTTATTAAAAAAAATAATACATCGTTTCAAATATTTTAAATTTCAATTAACATACTATCCTTTGTCTTATTTTTATTTATATTACAAATTTTAATTATAAAAATATTCTATAATATTATATAATATTAGAGGGTTAAGTTTACAGATGGTTCTGTAGTCAAATTGCAAATTTGAAAAATTAAGGTTCAATTCCTTCTTAACCCTATTAAAATTTATAATCTACCTCAAATTCTAAGTAAAAGTTAAATTTAAATATAATTAAATTTAACTAAAATATAAATAAAAATTAAAATATAAGGAGTGTACAAGGAAATAAATAAAGAGAGAAAAGGTATAGAAAATAAGATTAAGAATAGATAAATACTGGAAGAAAGTTAATATTAATAAATAAATATGATTCTATTAAATATTAGGGTTTCAATAAAATAAATAAATTTAAAATAAATAAAATTTAAATTTGATCTTTACCAGATTTGAACTGATATTACAAACTTGAAAAGTAGGCGTAATAACCCTTATACTAAAAGACCGGTAAAGTACTCGAGCTTTATCTGATTCGAACAGACATCTTTATAAATGACAATTATATACTTTACCGGTTAAGTTAAAAGCCCTTACTTTTCATTAAATTTTATTTTAATTAAAACCAAATGTTTCGTATAATTTATAATATTAAATAAAATTAAAATAATAATATTTTTACTATCTATTCATGAGGCTTTAAGTTAAATTTTATAATATCTTTAAAAGATCAGTTTCTCTTTTACTCACAAAGAAAAAAACATTTTTTTAAATTAAATGTTTTTATAAAAGAAGATGAATTTTTATTCTTTTTATTTATTTTTTAATTTTATTTTAAAGTTTATTTAAAACCTAAAATTTTAATAATAAAGAAGTAAAAAGGTATATTATTAATTAAATAAAATAAAATATAAAGATCATAAATACTGGAAGAATGTGTCAATTAAATAAAAGAAAAGGAAGAATAAATTATATTATTTTAATATTTTATACTAATTTAGGGGGTATCTACACATATTAGTGATTATTTAATATTTTTGAAATATAATATTAATAAAAAATAAACAAAGTATGTGTATACTGGATGAAAGAAAATAAATTCAAGAAAAAAAAAAATAAATATATTATGATTAATCAGGTATATTAATTAATATTTATAAGAGTGAAACATGAAATATTCAAGGGTAAAATAGAAAAAAGAAAGGATAAAAGTATAATTAAATATTATAAACCCCTTATAATAGGTGTTATTTGTATATTTGATTAAAATTAAGTATAATTAAATCTAACTTTATTTACCCCTTAATAATTTATATTAATTTTTACTAAATTAATAAAACCCCCATTTTCAGTTTTGTAATTACCTAGGTTTTAAGTCTAGGTAAACCCAAACAAGGAACAATTAAATTAATATGGAGGGATTGAAACATTTTTAATTAAATAAAATAAAATAAATAAAATAAAATAAATAGTATTATTATACTGGGAAATAACATATTTAATGATAGTGTGAAACATATAATGTACAAAGAACAAATAGAAAATAAATAAATAAAATAATTTAAGCTAAATAAATAAATAAAAAACTTTACTATATTAAAAATTCTAATAGCCAAGAAGTAATAAGATCAAGTGCTATAGATTCTTTAAGACTAAATTATGAATCATTTAGAAAATTATTAAGAGGAGAAACAGTTGAAATTGAAAGAACTAATTTCAGGGTAGAATGAAATAGTTTGAGTCTAAATGTAGAAAAATCTAATGTTATTGTACATGGTCTTCAAGGTAAAATTAAAACTATTTATAATACTCCAGATGTAAACTTCAAATTTATATCATTCCCAATAAAATATAACCTAATAATTCATCCTATTTTAGGTAAAAAACCAACTGCGGTTAACCAAACAGAAAATTTAAAATACTTAAATAAAAATACACAAATTATATCCGAATTCTCGTACTTAGAAATATTTATTTACTTTATTTTTATTGTTTCGTACTTATCCTTATTAATCTTTTTCCTTTATAATATATATTAAAATATAAAAAATTATAATAATTATGCTCGTAAACCTTTAATGCCACTTACTTTAATCCCAACCCCTTTTCCCATTACTATTCCTATATAAATTATAGCTTTTGTATTGTTTTTTTAAATATTTATTTATGGCGGTTAACTTTAATAGGTTGCGACTTATGTTTAACCTAACCACCGTAGATACTACATAAATATAAATAAATAAATATTTATAAGTAGTTTAGAGGTATATTGTAATATTAAAATAAAATTTTATAGTTACAATAAGAATATTTAAAAATTCTTCAAGGATTAAATTATTTTTATTTTATTTAATTTAATTAATTAAATTATTTAATTTAATTTAATTTAGATTTTATTTTATTTAATAATTATTAGGTAAAAAATAAATTAGTAACTAATTACTAATAAATTGAAATAATATTATTATAATACAAAAAGTTTATTTCACCAAAAAAATTAATTTAAATCCACATAAATTTAACTGTCCAAGTGACAATAAAAATTTAATTATTCTACAATGATAAAATTTATAACACTAAGAGCTTTAAGATGAAACTTAAAATCTACTTTACCAAAAATAAATTATAAAATATATAAAAAGTTATTCTCTTTATCCTATAGGTTTTTTATTTATTTAAAACCGTCACAAATATGAGTTATTCTATTAGCTTTATTAAATAAAACAGGGTTTTCTAATTTATTAAGAATACCTTCAATGTTTTTACTTTTCAGTACATTATTTTCTGATTCGGAATCATTTGACTCTAAATTAGACCAAAATTTTTTATATTCTAAACTAGTAGCTAATAATTTTACAGATCCTGAGAATAAATGATAAAACTTTTTTTTAGTTTTTATTTTATTAGCTTTAATAAAAAGACTAATAAATAACTTATTTAAAATCTTATGGATACCTTTTAAAATAGCATTAATCTATTATGTTTTAAAATATTTTGGTTATGACTTTTCGAATACATTTAATATATTAAATAATATGAGCCTAGGTGTTATAGATTGATTTTATAATAAAATAATTAATTTTTTTAATTCCTTTAACAATAATGATAACTAGATTTTTTAACTATATTTTCCATACAATTGTATGAAGTTTTTTATTCAGGTTTATAACTTGAATGAATTTTAATTTAATAACTAGTAATTTTAGGGCACAGTTACTTACTTTATCTTTAATGCAGTCTCTAATCTTTTTAAGGGACATTATACTAAATAGAGTATCAAACAATATATTTTTTAGGATAGTAACTTCAACTCCAACTATAGGAGGAGTTAGTCCCAACGATTTAATTAACACTAATCCTAAAATAATATTTTGAGTAACTTTTGTATCAACCCTAATATTGTATAAACAATATATTTTATTTAAAAAATTTATATTGTGACCATTTAAAATTGGGATATATGCATTTATTTATGCTATTTCTGGATTTGATGTTAGTTGAGTCTTAAGTTTCTTTGATATCTTTAAATTTAATGTTCCTCAATGAGTTTATGTTCAATACCTTAACCTATATAGTAACTGGTTAAATTGGTGAAAGGATACTGCTAAAATAAATAATATAAAGCCAGAGTCAATTCCTAAGGCTAAAATAAAACCTGAATCTGTTGAAGTAATTAAAAAACCTTTCTTAACTAATACTGAAATAGTTATTACTTTAAGTGTTGCTGCCATATTAATTTGTGGTTTTATAGTCTGATATTACTGAGATGTTCCTGGAAGCGGAGGCGGTAATGGAAATAACATTCTTGTTCCTAACCCTCCTGCACCAACTTCTAACACAATACCCCATACAATTAGTATTACAGACAATCAAACTCCTGCAATACCAACTATTCTAGATAATCCAGCTGGTTCCATTCCTTATACTGGAAGAGAATTATTAGATAATGCTATAGATTGAGGTAGAGCAGAAAGTGGTAACCTTAACGAAAGATTAGGATCTCGAAGACAAGATCCTTCAAAAGCAGTACCTAGTCTAAATAATCCTTGGGATATTGAGAATGAAACTTTTTCCTCATCTATACTAGAAAGAAGTTCATCCCCAAGTGGATCTGATGGTTCAGGTGATACAATAACTCAAAATTCGATTAAACAAGCTCAAATGGATATATTTTATACTCCTAGAGATTAAATTTTAGTAAATACTAATACTTTGACTATTAGTATTTTTATTTTTTATTTAATTATTTCATGTTAATCCAATGTTAAAATTATAAGCTAAATTAATTATTTAAAATTTCCATAAATTTTTCAACACAGACCCCTTTTTCATTCTTTACGTTGGTTAAAGTGTTTTTTCTTTAATCGACGTAATATTAAAAGTTTTGTAAGTTAATGATAATAATCCTTATCTTAATGTATTGCGAATAATTTAATATTGTTCCTATGTTTATTAAAATATATACCGAATCTTTCTAATTAAAAGGGAAACCCTTTTTATTTATTATTTCTCCAGCCTATTTGTTTTGGAGGCTTCTATTAAACTGGATTTGAAGAAAAGAAAAGAAACCTGAGTGCAATATCGAAGGTTATTCTTTAGCTAATGAAGGTTTAATCTAATAGAAAATAATAATTATGTTTTTTCCATTTATACTAATGAGAGCAATACAATTGCTTAGTCCATTCATGACAAACAATTTGATAGGAACATTGTTCTGAGGTCAGGGAATAAGACAAGTTGTAGCAAGCATGGCAGTAAGAAGCTTTTGAGAAATAAGTAAAACTATGATTTTAATAATAAGAAATCAACCTTTTGGAGTACATACCGTAGGTAATAGTTTAGTACATGTTTTGAGAAATAGTGCAGTTGCATCAAGTTTTATAAGTCCCTTTGCAAGAATAATAATATTTTTAACATGATGATCCAAACTAATAAGTTGAGGAGTGTATATATTATTGTTACCAATAGTAAGTGCAGGTCTATATGTCTTGGTAAAGGCATGTTCACTAACATTTATAAACCTGGATGCAATATGGGAATTATTACCTGCCTTTGTACAAAAATGATTTTATTTTGTAAACTTAGCCATATATGATCAATATCAAATATGATTTACGGGAATAAAAGAACAAACAATAAGTACAGGGAAGTGAATTATAATAACAAAAAGTACAATAAGTATAATAAGTTATATATGAGGATATTTACCTGACTGAGTTTTACTGGATTGAGTATTTCCTATATATGAGACTAGTCGGTTAGTTTTAGAAAGTATATCACCTATGTGATTATCAAATAGTTTAGGTTGACTATGAATGCACTTTGGACTAATAACAGGATCAATTGTGCATATAATGCCTGATTGGTTATGAAACTTAGGAGTCTGAATAATAAGCCCAAATTGATTTGGAACAAATTGATTAAATAATCCGTGAATTGACACATTGAAGAATATCTTTAGAAGATAAGCAAAATGAAGTCAATAATAGAAAATTTAATTAAAATTGTAAAAAAAAATTGAAGTGAAAAATTCAACAAACTCTCCACTTATAAAAATTTAGCAGGAACAATATTATTAGTCTTATTAAAAAAAGGGAAAAAAATAAAAGTAAGGGAAACACGAAGTATAGCAACGAAGACTGATGAGAACATTATATGAGAAAGTCGTGGAAAAATTCGGGGTCAATCAAACCGTCATATTACACGAAATGGAGAAAGGACTCCATATAAAATGTTATCAGATATAAGGGGTTTTAAAGTAAACGAAACTAATGCAAAAAATCTTCTATTGGAAGTGTTTGGATTATCAAGTAAAGCCTATTCCGGAGAACTTACCAGTAACAAAGACTTTGATCCAAACGAAGTAATACACTATGTACGAAGGGAAGGTGTAATGAGAGGACTAAATACATATGTACACAAAATGATAGAATTATTATATTACAATAGAAAATTTGAAAAGAAGGAGTTTTGAAAATTATCGGAAAAACTAATGACAAGTTGTCCAACATGATTTTTATTAAATTTAATAAATTGAAAACCAACTTGGTACAAAGAACTAAGTCTTAGAGATTTAATAAAAATAATGAAAGTCTATTTGAATTGTAATTTACTAGAATCTCCCCTACGGAAAGTACAGGAGGTATGAATTCCAGACGGAAAAAAATGACGAGTTTTAGCCATAGCAGAAAAAGGAGTAAGATTATATTTATCAGGAATAAATAAAATATTAATGATTTACTTTGATTTAATTCTTTCGAAAAATGACTATCATGGTTTCATGTATGGACGGGGAGTTAGTACCTATTGAAAGGAAATACTAGAAAATGATTTGTTAGAATGACCAATAATAATAGAAATGGATTTTTCTGCATGTTTTAATAATATAAATAAAGGACCATTGATTCAAAGTTTAATTGAAAAATATGAAATTCCAGAAAATTGAGTACGAATGTTATTAGCATTTATCACACTTGAAGTAAATCAACCAAAAATAAAAGATTTGCCTAGTTTGGATGGACAAATAGAAAGAATTCTTAATAAAAACTTTGATCTATATAGTAGAAACTTAGTTCAAGGATTACCAATTAATCCCATGCTTGCAAATATAGCAATCAAAAATGGAATGGACGATCTTCGTCGGCAATTGAAGATTAGTCCTGAAATGAGGGTATTAACGTATGCAGATGATGTAAGTATTTACATAAAAAGTCAAAGTGATTTTGAGAAACTCGGAGGTGATAATTTTATACAAACACTTAATCAAAGTGAAGCATTTTTAATTGCAGGTTTACAAGTAGATGAAAAGAAAAGTAGAATAGTAAAGAAATATGACGAAAAACGACATGATCTAAAACTGTTAGGATTAAAATATAGATGAGAAGACGGACAACTACAAAGTGAAACACGAGGAAGACCTCAAACTCCAAAAAAGAAGGGTCGATCACCCATTGAAATGGATCTCAGTTTTAACAGAGTAGGATTAAGTCCCTCAGATATAGAAATTCTATCAAAGGAATATCCATATATAAAAAGTCTTCATACTATAACAGTAAAAGAAATAATAAAATATGACGGTCTAAAAAAATATTTTAATAGTATAATAAGTTATCTTTACAAAGGTGAAATTCGAATAAAACAGAATTTTAGTCTAAAAAATTGTGAGGAAAACAGTATATTATGAAAAATAGTAAAGAGTCGTAATCCAAAAGTAAAAAGAATGTTAAATTATCCAAATATTGACAATTTTACGATATCAACCATGCTTTTAGAACAATTATTATGTTTAATTGTAGGTAAGTTTTATGAAAATGTCTTAATTGAATCGAATAAAAGATACTTTCAAGAAAGCAAAAATAATAAAATAAATATATGAGGAGAAGAATTTGTACAAGAAAGTAATTATACCAAAATGTACTCAATCATGAGAAGATTATATGAATTTAAAGAAGGTCTTGGACGATATGACAACGTCGAAAACAAATTAAATCAAGAGAAATGTGAAACGTGATGAAAGAAAAGTAAGAATCTAACTGAAGATGAGAAAGCAGAAATATTAAAAATTCTAGAAATAGACCATCAAGTTGAAATATCAAAAACCAATGTATCGTCTAAGGGCTAAGAACGCATCCCCGTCCCATAGAATAAAAAACTAATAAATATTGTGTTGCTAGTAGACAGAAAAAGAACGGTATATTTGAAAGATACTATTTTAAAAACGAGATATTTGTAAAATATAATAACATAAAGATTTGTAACAATATGTAAATATATGGTAATTTTTGAAAGAGAGTCTCGAATTAAACAAAACATTGTAAAATAAAAAAAAATATCTAGAAAGGGATTTAGTTTCAGCGGTAAAATATTAAAATAAAAGAATACTAATTTAGGGGGTATTACAAGAATTACAATTAAAATAAATAAAAATTAATTAAGAATATAATAATATCTTTTAACAAAATAAAAGATAAAAATAAAGGGGAAAATATAATAAAGTACCTACAATTAAAGTATACCCATATATGCAATTAAGTACAAAATATAGTTAAAAGTTAATAAAATAAAAATAAAATAAAAAGGGTGTATTTTGTATGAAAAAGGAGCATAAAAATAGGGGTAGCCCTAATATTAACTAATATTCTACCTATCATTTTAGGGGTTATTTTACAATGAGTATAAGGGAAAATTTACTTTTATTTAAGATTTATTTTATTATATATATTTTTATTTACGGATTACATCCTTTTTGTTTCTTTTTTTATGTGTTATTACTTTTACTTACTTAAAATTATTTAAAATTAATATTTTTTTATTTTTTAATTACCCATTACAATCCTAATCTTTTTTTTTTTTTATAATTTTATTTTATTTTCCTTATTTATCATTTTTAAATAATTGCATATGCTTATACCCCCTAAATTAGTATAAAAATATTAAAATAAAATAATACTAATTTAGGGGGTATTATTTTATTTTAATATTTTTTAATGGGTGGAAAATAAACTATATATACCTTAATTTGATCTTTACCAGATTCGAACTGGTACTTTAAGCGTGAAGAGCTCCAGTACTACCCTTATACTAAAAGACCTATATAAATTCGAGCTTTATCAGATTCGAACTGATATCTTCATAAATGACAATTATGTACTTTACCAGTTAAGTTAAAAGCCCTTTAATATTTAAGGAGATTAAATTTGCAATTCTTTTATACTAATTTTAAATTTGTCTCTATTTTTTAATTATCTAATAGGGAGTTACAAACCTTAAACTATAACTGTTAATTTAATAATAAATTTTAACTAAATTAACCTTTAATTTAATCTAGGGAATATATTAATTTATTTGCCTATTTTTATTTATGATTTACTACAAAATAAAGTAATATATAAACTTTTATAAAGTTAATAAGAATATTTTCTATTTACATTTACGTTATTCTTATTAAGAATAGACTAAAAGTCTCTTTTTATTAAATAAATTTAACAAAATTAAAACACACAATTATGCAATTTACAAACAACTCAATTCTATCAAGACATTACTTAGATTTCTTAGAAATATTAGATTTAAATGGAGATTTACTTTCACAAAATTTAAGTGAATCAGAAATCCAAAATTTATATAGCAAAGAATATAAGTTAAATGAATTCGATATCTATAAATATATAACAGCTCATGACTATATTCACGACTCATTAGGCTGTGATAAATTCAACTTAACTGAAGGTATTTCTAAGGATAAAAACAAATATAACAATATACTAATAGATTTATTCTTCCAAAATATCTCTCAAAAAATAATAAATAACTATCCAATATCTGTAGTATTCGGTATTAAACAGGATAATTATAAAAATATAACAGATTTATCTAGAACGGATATCCATAATATTAGATGTTCGTTTGATATAGAAGCTCGAGAATGTGATAATATGAATTATTATTACGAGGAGTTACAATTATATAGATCAATATTTTCTAATTATTCAGGTAACTCTTATACTTACTACGTATTTAAGCAATTAGTAAAACTTTTCTTAAACGAAGTATATTTATACAACTATAAAAATAATATTTTTACTCATAAGGAATTAGTAGATTACTTTAACTTAAATATTATTAATCACCCAGACCCATTTAATATAAAATCAATATCAGAATGCTATGAAAATGGTGAGATAGAAAAAGTAAAATACCAATGTATTAAAATATTAGAACCATCTGATATAAACTATTTTCCAATAGCTCACTTAAAATTATTTTTAATAGATACCAATAAAACAAGTAATTTCCTAGAATCATATGATTCTTTAATAGAAAAATAATTTAGTGACTTCTGAGATTATGACTTGGTAGATTTAAACACTGAATTTATGGCAAATTTAGATAAAAAAAACCTAAGAATAAAAAATTAACCATAGATTTAATTCTCTATTATCTTTGCGGAGAAGAAATATTCAAAGATAACATTAAAAATAACTATAAAATTAAATTTAAACTTATAATACAAGGTATACTTGCTACTATAATGTTAATAATTTCAATTCTTGTTTTCAGTTTTCTTCTATACATTATTATTTACGGTTGTTAGAAAATTTATCTTATTAAATATAAAGTTCTCTAGGTTTAGTAAACCTCTTATTATTAATTAAACAATAAAAATAAAAAAAATTAAAATGGCAAATACAAATATAATCTTATATAATATAAATCCAGATAATTACTATAAAGCTGCTTTAGATAGAGTTTTACATCAAATTAGAAAAATAAATAATATAAAAATTGAGTTTATATCTGGTAATTGGGACACAAACATAAAATATCGATCATCTTTTGATAGAAGTTTACAAGAATTACAACCTAAACATTATCAAGAAAGAGATAAATGGGTAGATTTTGTCTTTACAACTAAGTATTTTAATTCGGATACTAATTCATTAAGGGTATTTTCAACTGAAACTTTAGCCTATGATAGAATGAGATTAATTTTATTATTCTTTTGAAGGGATATTATTAAAAACCTAAGAATAAATACAATATTTAAATTACAATTAAAAATAAAATTTTCTTTATCAATTGAAGATTCAAATAAAAATACTATTACAGATTCTAAGTATAAAGGTACACCTACAATAAGATCTATTGGATCAGTTAATATTTATAACACAAAGAATTTTTATGAAGCTTTATGTTATTTTGAGTACCATTTATCTGAACAAACTGATAATTATCTTACTTTTCCTGCAGTAGATGTAATTTTAACTTATAACATATGTCATGAAGATAGTGTTATTAATAATATTGACATTAGCAAAAAAATATTTAATAATTTTATTAAAACTCAAACAAAAAATAATATGAAACTTAATAAAATAAAATTAAATTTAGCTTTAAAAAAATTACCTTTAACCACACACTTAAGTAAATGGGGAGGTATGAAAGTAATTGAAGGGTATTATCCTTATCAAATTAAGTCAAAAAAAACAAAATTAATTATTAATGCATCTTCTGATTTATATAATTATATAGTTTCAATTAAAGGGACAATCATTGATAATAAAAAAATAATAATACAAAGAGTAAAAGTAACAGATAAAATGTTTAAAACAGTATACTTTAATTTTATAGATATTAATTACAACCCTATTACTCCAGATAGTTTCGTTAGAATATATGGAAATACTCAGGAAGTATATCATAATGGTGTTAGAGTATTAGTTCAGAAAAGAAAGAAAGTAAAATATTTTACACCTGTAAAAAAAAATAAATCTTTAACTCAAAACTTTATTACAATGGACCTTGAAACAAAAAATATTAATGGTAATTTAACTCCCTATTGCGTTTCTATTTATGACGGAAAAAAAGCTTATTCATTTTATATTACAGATTTTAATTCCTCAGAAGATATGCTTAAAGCTTCAATTCAATTTATATTAAAAATAAAATATAATAAAAATAGAGTTTATTTACACAATTTTTCCTACTTTGACGGGATCTTTTTAATGAAAGAAATAGTTTCCATTACAGGATCCAATAAAGTTAAACCCGTTATTAGAGATGGTCGAATAATAAATTTAAGAGTAGATTTTTATTCTAAAATTAATCATAAGTATTATGTTGAGTTTAGATACTCTTATTTATTATTAACCACCTCTTTAGAAAACCTAGGTAATTCCTTTGCTATAAATAGGGGTAAATTAGAAACAAAACTACCTTTTCCTTATCGATTTGTAAATTAACCCTGAGTAAATTATAATTATATAGGTAATATACCAGAATTTAAATACTATGATAAATTTACTTTACAAGACTACCAAAGATTTATCTCTAACATTAAATATAAATGAGATCTTAGAAAGGAAACTATAAAATATTGTGAACAAGATTGTAAGACTTTATATTATTCTATAAAAGAATTTTAAAAATTAATTTATCTTAAATTCGAAGTAGATATTTCAAATACTCCTACAATTTCAAGTCTAGCTTTTAGAATTTATAGAGTTTTATTTTTATTTTACATTCGGTTAACTATATTTTTAATATAATTACCAACAAAAAGGTAATTAACACCGAAATTAAAAAGATTTATTCTCTCTATATGTATCCGTACCAATTTACACTTTTTTACCTTCTAATATTATCCTTTAAATTTATAATTTTTATAGTTTTTTTATTGTTTTTCTCCTATTAAACTTAAATTAATGATCTTTTTATTACTATATAAATATTTATTTATTTTTTTATAATATTTTAGGGGCGGGGGAGGGAGAAAATATTATATCTGTTATTGCTTAATTATTTATTTGTGTTTTAATCTTTTTGTTAAATTTTATATTTAAATGCTGGTGTATTATTAGCTACTTTAATACTCTTAATATTTGGTAATTTAATTAACTTAATTATTTTATAGTTTTTTTTTTAATTCTCTAATATCAGATATAATTTATAAGTGATATTTTACTCTCATTTTTACTGTTTTAGCTCTTAATATTTAGTAACACAATTATTTTTACTTTTTTTGGTTGTTTTTTATTTTCTTTTTTTTTATTTTTTTCCTTATCAATAATAGGCTTTATTTATTTTATAATTATAATACTTTCTTATAATATTTTGTTTAATTTTTAATAAAAATTTATATTTTATTTTTATATTATTAAATTTATAAAAGAAGAGTTATTAATTATTATTTTAATTAATAAAAATTAAAAAATAAAATTATTTAATAAAAATTAAACAAAATAATTAATTTTAAAAAAAAATTTAAACAAAAATTATTATATAAAAAAAATTAAAAAAAAGATTAAATTAAATAATATAATTATTTCTTATATCTTTAATTATATTTTTAATAAAAATTAATATTATTATTTTAGGGGTATATATAGCTATATTTATTAGTTTATAAAATAAAAATAATTATAATAGTTAAAAATAAAAAAATATAGGGGTATTTAGAAGGGTGAAAAATTAAAAAATAAAAAATAAAAATAAACATAAAAAAAAAATAAAAAACATAAAAAGGGTCCCCCCTTATAATATGTGCGAAAATGAGCGTGTTTTGTGCGGACTTATAAGTATGGATAGCCTGGATATTATACATATTTAGCTCATTTTAAGGAGGATTTTCCTTTTAATTAGAAGGATTCGGTATAATAGTGTTAAACTTAGGATAAATAATTATTTATTTACCACAATACATTAGGATAAGGATTATTATCATTAACTTACAAACATTTAATATTACTATTAATTACATTATTTTAATGTAACCAACGTAAAAAATAAAAAAGGGGACTGGATTGAAATATTAGGTAAATTTTATTTAATTATTTAGCATTATAATGTTAACATTGGATGATCATTTAATTAATTAATAAAAAATAAAAATTGTAATATATTAATTTTAAGTATTATTAAATTTTATTTTTATTAAATATAGAAAACTAAAAAATATCTTATTACAATTAAATTAAATAATATAATTATTTCTTATATCTTTAATTATATTTTTAATAAAAATTTATATTTTATTTTTATATTATTAAATTTTATTATATTATTTTTTATTATTATATTAATATATAAAAGTATCCAGAATAAAAGTGGAAGAATTAAAAAAAATAAATAATTTATTCTAAAAGTTAGAGTACAGATTAACAATAAAATAATAAATAAATAAATAAATAATAAGGTAAAGATAAGGAGATATTTTTAATTTAAATATAAAATAATAAATAAATACTGTCAGCCATTTCTATAGACAGGAAAGAATAAAATTTAATAAATAAAAATATAAAAAAAAATAACATTATATTATAATTTAAATTTTAAAACTCTAAATTAACATTCACATTATAAAAATTTTAATAAAAATTATGTAAAATTAAGATAAAATTGTCTGTTCTTCCTTTCTTTTCTTTTATAGGCCAATTGAGAGAAGACCGGTTGGGGTTAGGTTAACCGCACCACCCAGACAAATTTTATTTAATTATAAAATTAAATTTTCAGATATCCAATATTACATAATAAAAAAAATTAACACAAACAATTAAATTTTTTACTTATAATTAGTAAAAAGAAAACCTTTTAAATTTTAAATTATTTAAATAAATAATAGAAAGTAAAACCCAAATCCAAAATTTTTAATAATAATTTTAATAATATAAATTTAACTAAAAATAAAAAGAAAATTAAAAAAAATTATATAATTTTTATTTAATCTAAAATTTTTATTTTTTAGATTTATTTTTATTGTATTAAATTTAAAGGGCTGTTGCCTGAATGGTAAAGGGGATTATCTGTAAAATAATTGATCATATTGATCAGGAGAGGTTCGATTCCTTTACAGCTCATAAAAACAAATTTTATTGTTATTGTTATAATTGTTATAATTATTATAATACAAACGTTTATTTAACAAAAAATTAAAAAGTAATTAATTTTTAAAAGAATAAAAAATTAAAGCAAACCAGTAATTTAATTTTAAATATATATTATTTTTATTTTATTTAAGACAGAAGAAATATATTTTGGGGAACTAAATATATTAGGTATGATAGGGGCTAACCAGAAAATTAAATTATTATTATTAATTATAAAAAAAATAATCTAAAAGAAAGTGAAATTTCTTGTAATAAAATTTAATAAATAAAACAAAACACAAAATTCTTAAAATTAAGAAAAATATATTTTATTGGATTTTCATCCCTTTCGTTATGCATTTTTTCCTTTTTTAATTAATTAATAGGTAAAGGTTATAGGACAGGCCATAATAACTTCAAGCCCACTTTATTTTAATTTTAATTTTAATTTTAATTTTAATTTATTTTAAAAAGGATAGAAGAGGAATAAAAGAGGGCACAACCATAGCACAAAATTAATATCTTGTTTTCTTTTTTTAAATTTCCAATAATTCTTATAGTTCTCATAATTATTTAATTAATAGACAATTAGACAATTAGAAAATTAGAAAATAAAAAGAGGACGTGTGGTAGAGTTGGTTTAATACGATCGTCTTGAAAACGATTACTTAATAAGTCGTGAGTTCGAATCTCACTATGTCCGGATTATATAACAATTTAATTTAAATGTAAAAAAAATAGTATTTAAATATAAATAAAATATAAATTTTTAATTTATTTGCAATTTAAATAAAAATAAAAAAAGCACAACATCAATCTAATTCAATTAATTAAAGTAGCCGTAGACAAATATTTAATATTAAATTTATAAATAAAACTTTTTGATTAGCTATTGTCAAATTATTATTTAATAATATTAAAATATTGTGCTTTGGTAGGAGAAATATATTTCATCTTAAAAAAATAAAGCATATAAACATAATTTGCAATTATTAAAGTATATAAACATATAATGCATTTAAAATTTAAGTAAAGCTCATGATTTAAGGGTAGAATAATTTCTTGATAAGGAATCTGTAGAAGTTCGAATCTTCTTGAGCTTATATATTACAATAATAAAATTTAAAATTTAAAATTTAAAATTAAGGTTTATCTTTATAAATTATACTAAATACTTATAATCCTAAATAAATGTAACATTTATATGTAACTGTGTAATTTTTTTTTAATTTTTTTAATTTATATTATTATTTTTTTTATTTTTATTTCTTTAAAATTTTTATTTATTAATTTTTTTTTAATAAAAAAATGCTTGCTTCTCTTTAAAGTTATTAAAAAACTTTTGTCTAGTTATTTAAATTTAAGTAACCAAAAAGCCATATAAAACACTTTTATTATTAATTTAAACAAAATATGTTTTGGTCTGGTGATTATAACATCCAGAAAACCTAAAACCACCACCTTCACTATAGTACAAAAAAAATCTACGCAAACATATCATTATAAAAACTTAACAATAAAATTTATTTTCAATCTAAATTTAGATTAAAATTTTTCTTCTTCCTCTTTCTTTTTTAAATTAAAGGACAAGGACAATAATAATTTATTATATAGACAAATTTAATCTCCAATCCTCATTTTTATTTTCAGTATTGAAAATTAAAAAAAATATAATTAAATTTATATTTTAATGTAATAATAGAGGGTTTACTCTTAAATAATACAAAAGGAACATTTTTATATAAAAAAATTATACCCTTTAATTATAAATTTAAAGTATATTAATTAATATATTTTAAATTTATTGCTTTATGTATTAAATTTTATTGAAAAAAGAGCTAATAGGTTTTATATAACCTAAATTTTAAATTTATTATTATAAACTATGCCTCAACTTCTTCCTTATTACTTTTTAAATCAATTATCATTTTCTATATTCGTTTTAATTGTTTTAATTTTTATTTTCTCTAAATTTATTTTACCTTTATTTACTTTTCAACAAGTTGTACGGATGTATATAATTAAATTAAGTAAAATATCTTAATTTATATCCACTTTGCTTTTGCTTTATTTTAAATTTAAATTAAATTTAACTTAAATAAAAGTTAATCATAATTTTATTTTTAATTTAATATTGATTTAAATAATTTATTCTAAATTAAAAATAAAAATAAAATACAAATACACTACGCAAATAATTGTTACCAAGTATATTTTTCTTGTTTTATAATTTTTATTAATTTAAATTATTTCTTTGTCTGCCTTTTATTCCTGTCTTTTTTTCTTTCTTTTCTTTGTTTCTGTCTTTGTTTTAAGGTTTACCTACACACTTTTTAAGGAAAGAAAGAAAAAGAAGAAAGACAGGCCAGAGAGTAAGAAAGGAAAGATAAACACAAATAAAGAATAAATTTTATAAAGTATAATTTTTCTAACTTATTCAATATTAAATAATTTAAGTAATAAAATATAAACAAATATAAACAAATTAAAGAATTTTTTTTTGGATTTTAAATAGAATTAAAACTTTAATTAAATTAATAAAGTTTTATATACTATTTTTCTTTCCTGTCTTTGTATACACAGAAAGGCAGACAAATTTAATTACTATATTTATTTTATAATATAAATTTAATTGGCCTTTAAGGTATTATAAAATAAAAAGTTATATCTTTATTCATATTATGATGTTCATTCATTCTCCTTTAGACCAATTTGAAGTTGTAAGTCTTTTAGGGTTTACTTCTGCTTTAATTGGAAATTTTCATATTTCATTAACTAATTTTGGTTTATATTCTTTAATAATTTTATTTATTGTTATAGGTTTACATATTTTAAGTAATAATGAAAATTCGCTTATACCTTCAAAATTCTCTATTTTTTTTGAAAGTATATATGTTACTGTTTTATCAATGGTAAAGAGCCAAATAGGATCTAACCATGAAATATATTTACCTTTAATATATTCATTATTCTTTTTTATTTTAATTTCTAATTTAGTAGGAAATATTACCTATTCGTTTACAATTACTACTTCAGTTATATTAACTTTAGGTTTAAGTGTAATTATTTTTTTAGGATTTACAATTTTATCTATTTCAATACATAAATTCAACTTTTTCAGTACATTTATTCCTGAAGGATGTCCATTGCCTTTAGTTCCACTTTTAGTTTTAATCGAACTAGCTTCTTATTGTTCTAGAGCAATTTCCTTAGGAGTAAGACTTTTCAGTAATATGACTGCAGGACACGTTCTTTTAGCTATTTTATCTAATTTCTTTTTTAAAGCATTTAGTAGTGGTTTAATATTTTTCATTATAACATTAGTTCCATTTTTATTATTCTTAGCAATAATAATGTTAGAAGTTTCAGTTTCAGTAATTCAAGCTTATGTTTTTATACTTTTAACATGTTCTTATATCAAAGGTGCTATCTACTTACATTAATTTATTTTTTTTATTAATATTCAATTTAATTATTTACTTTTTTAAAATGTTAATTCAATTTATAATTTAAAACATCCAAGAAAATTAAGCACAAATTCAAAATTTATTAAATAAACCCTTGAGATATTATTGGTATTTAAGATGGAGAAGGTAAATTTAACTTTATTCTATTTACAAGACTAGATCTACTAATAAAAAAATAAATTGAGATGCAATAATAAAATTTAATATTACTGCAGCTGGGAATTCAGCAAATTTAAATTTTAAGAACCAAATTAATAATGATTTAGGAGGAATAGGTATTAATATAAAAAATAGTTAATTTAATATTACCTTTAGGTTTAAAGGTCTTAAATTTTGTTTAGGAATAAAATATCAATTTAAAAAATCCTTTATTAACTTATAAAGTAGTTTAATTTTAATTTTAATTTTAATTTTAATTTTAATTTTAATTTATGATCAAGTGCTTTAGATTTAGCTCTTAAAAAAAGCACAATAATTAATAAGATTGACAAGAAGTTTTATAATAAAAATTTTTATAAATCTAAAAGCCCACTTTAAGTTTGGGTTTTTCTTAAATTTTAATTTTAAATTTTTAAATATTAATTTTCCTGAAATTACACTTATATAAACTCCTGTTTACAAACCTAAATTAAATTTAATTAATATTAATTGATTATATGGGTTTATAAATGCTGATGGAAGTTTTTCTTTATTAACTAGAAAACTTCAAGACACAAAACTAAAAGAAAAGGTTGACAATTGAAATTAATATTTTTCAACATAAAATTAATTTAATAAATTTGGAACAAATAGTAAAATTTATAGGGTTTGGTTCTATTACCAAAATTTAATATAAAAATGCTTATAGAATAAGAATTTCCTCTCTAAAAAAATTAATAATTTTATTAAACTTCTAGATGGAACTATTTTTATAGGCTATAAAGCCTTGGACTAAGAAGACTTAATAAAAGTATTGAGTTAATAACTAACAAAGAACATTTTACCTTAAAGGTCTTAAAGATGAAAAAATAAAAAATTTATAATAAAATGAACACCAAAAGAACTAAATTTAATTAAATAAATAAACTTTTAATTTAAAAGTAAATAGTTTTCCTTTAGCCTTTAGTTAAAAATTTAATCTTAAACCATAAAAGCCACTTACTTTAAACCAATCCCCTTTTTTGTTTATTTTTAATAGGTTTTCCCTTAAATAAATAAATTTTTATATAATAATATTAAAGAAAATAATCTTTTTTATAAAAGAGGAGAAATTTTCTTTTTATTTATTTTTAATTTTATTTTTATTTCTTTTTTTTTAATTTTATTTAATACTTTTATCTTCCAAATTTAATAAAAATTTAATTTAAGCCCTTATTCTTATTTATTTTAGGTTTTTTTGTCTATAGTTAGTTTAAATTAGCAATTAACCTTAAATAATTGTATTTTCAGGTATACCTTCTTTCTTTTTAATTTAAAGTAAAATAAATAAAATTTACTTTAAACTAAAGGTGCTTTTCCTTACCTTACCATAAGGCAAAATAAGAGTCTATTAAAATTTTTTATTTTAAATTTATTTTTAAATATTGTAATATTTATTATAATTTTATTATTAACTTTTAGTTTTTATGATTAGAAAAAAATTTTAATTAATATTTAAATTTTTATTAGAGTTTTAATAATCATTAGCATCAAAACTTTTTTTAATTTTTTTTTTAGTATACATTAAAATTTACTTTTACTATACTTATACTTTGCATTTTATTTAAAATTAGGGTTTACAGTTTATAAATTTCGGACTATCTTTTATATTTTAATTTTCTTATTTTATGAATCTGTTTATTTTTATTTTTTCTTATTTTTTTAATTTGCTTTTGTTTTGCTTTAATTAAAATTAAAATTAAACTTAAAAAAAATAAAAATTAAAAGTATAATTATAGTTTTTCTTATTTTAAAAGATTAAAATAAATGATCATCTTTTGGATCCTTTTAAGTATATTGTGTAAGTCTTTACCTTGGTTTAAAATTAATTTATCAAATTTAAGTTTTATTAGACTGAGTTGTTTAAGTATTTTTTTTAGTATTTTTTTAATTGGTAACATGGTAAATATAAAAAATATTGGAACAGGGATAAGTATTTATAATGGGTTTTTAAATATTTCTTATTATAATCAAATAATAGAAATGTTTATATACTTTATAGGTTCATTAATTCTAATTTCCTTACTTCCAAATAAAATAAAATTAAATGATAACGAAAGACCTGAAATTATTAATTATTTAGTTATACAAACTGGTTGATTATTTAACTACCCTTTAATTATTTTATTTAATTTATTAGGAGCTTCTTGTTTAATAACTTCTTCTGATTTATTGTTTTTATATATTTCTATTGAATTACAATCTTTCTCTCTTTATATACTTTCAAGTTTAAATAAAAATTCTATTTCAGCTACTGGAGCAGGTTTAAAGTATTTTTTAATAGGTGGATTAGCTTCTTGTTTTATTTTACTAGGTATAGGTTTAATTTATAGTTCTACAGGACTTACTCAATTTGATTCTTTATCTATGTTAGCCTTTCCTAATTATAATTCTTTCGATTTAAATTTAATATTTAGTCAATCAAAATTTAAGTTATGAATAGAAAGTGGTATAATATTTATTGTAGCAGGTTTATTTATTAAGTTAGGTTCTGCACCTTTCCATCAATGAGCTCCTGATGTATACGATAAAGTGCCTACAAAAGTAACAGTTTGATTAGTTTTAATTCCTAAATTATCTATATTTATTTTATTATTTGAATTATTTAATATTTTTATAATATCAGGTAGATCCTTTTCTGATTATTCTTTACTACTACATGAATCTGTATCTACATTTGAATCTTATTTATTTGGAACTCAACATTTGTTACCAGAAAAAGGCACAACTATAATAGATAGTTTTAATCATTTTACTCCAGAATCAATTTCAATTACAAAGGATATATTGAAATTTACTTCTTCTGAAAATTTTTATTTACCACAAAATTTTTTAATTTTAAGTTCTTTAATTTCTTTGATTATAGGTGCTTTATTAGGACTATCACAAATTAGAATAAAACGACTTCTAGCTTTTAGTGCTATTTCTCATATAGGGTTTTTACTTTTATCTTTATCTATAAATACAGAAATTTCAATTGAATCTTTTTTCTTCTATTTAATTCAATATACATTAACAAATCTTAATATTTTTTTAATACTATTGTCTTTTGGTGTTATATTAGATCCTTTATCTTATGTTAAAGGTTCATTAACAAATATTATTAAATTAGATCCAAATAATACTATTAATTATAATAAACAAAATAATGATAAGGGAGCAAACACTACACTTCCTTACTCTGAATTAGAATTAAATTTAAATAAAAATAATAGTGAAGGGTTAGCGAAAGACATTAATTTAATTTCTGAATTAAAGGGAGTATTTAATGTAAATCCTATTTTAAGTTTATCATTAGCTATATGTCTTTTCTCACTTGGTGGAGTTCCTCCTCTACTTGGTTTCTTTGCAAAACAACAGGTCCTTTATGCCTCAATATCTTCTGAATTTATATTCTTGTCTTTTGTAGCTATTATAATGAGTGTTATAAGTGCTTACTACTATCTTAAAGTTATAAAAGTTTCACATTTTGAGAATGTATCTGATATAAAATTTAAAGAGTTCTTATCTTTATTTATTAATCATGCTATTATAAAAGATCTAAACAATTTAGAATTAACCAAAGAAAATAAAGAAAATTATTTAAATATAGGTTCCTGCTCCGCTAGCCTAGAAACAGAAATTCTTTCTAATGGAATTACTTATTTAATTTCATTATTAACCTTAATTATAACTCTATTTATAATTAAACCTAATTTATTATTAAATAGCACTCACATTTTAGCTCTAAATATTTTTTATACTTAATATTTAACCAAGATGAGTTATCCTATTATAAATCCTACAATAATAACACTCTTTATAATTTTACCTGTTTTAATATTAATTTTATTAGGTTTAAACTTGTTATTAGCTACTTTTAATCCTGATTCTGAAAAAACTACAACTTTCGAATGTGGCTTCAGCCCGATTTACGGACAAACTAGAAATCCATTTCATATCCAATTTTATTTAGTTGCAATTTTATTTCTAATTTTCGATCTTGAGATCTTCTATTTGTTTCCTTTAACAGTTTCGTTAAATAAAATATCTCTTTATGGATTTTCAATTTTTGTAATTTTCTTCGTAATACTAACTATAGGGTTTGTTTATGAATTAGGCCATAAAGTTCTGGATTTTACAAATAAAGTTTCTTCTTCTAGTCAACCAAATAGTTCGACACATAACAAAATTATAGGTTAAAAACATTTAATCTTTTTTAATATTAAAATTTAAAAAAATATTTTAATTGCAATTTAATTAGTAATTAAAATTTTTATATAAAAGTTGGTACGTAAATGATCATCTTAAGTGTCTTTATAAGTATATTGCGTAATTTATTACCTAGGTTTAAACACAATTTATCAAATTTAAGTCTAATTAGACTGATTTGTTTAAGTATTGTTTTAAGTACATCATTAATAAGTAACATTATTGGGTTAGGTATTAAAGTATTAGACTTTAGTAAAATTATAACAGTGGATCTTCTAGGAAATAAGTCTTCTACCCTTCAACAAATTAATAAAGTAAAAATACTTCTTCTTCTATAAAACCTAATTTAATTTTTTCTAGATCTTATTCTACTTCTTCTAAAACCCATAAATATTCTCCTGAAGTTATTTACCTCAATTCTGATTTAGAAAAATAAATTATTATAAAAGGAAATAAAAGTAAAAGTAAATTTATTAAAGATAATAAACAAAAAAGTTATATAAAAGTTGGTACGTAAATTTGACTTTAAAACATATACAAAGTTTATTGAAAAATAAACTTTTATTTTCCTAGTTTAAAATTTTAATAAAAATAAATATTTTTTATTATTTAATACTCTCTCTTTGATATTTAAGTTTTAAATTTTTATTTATAAAATTTCTATCTTGTTCCCTTAACAGAATATTAAAAAAAAATCTTTTAATTTTACTAAGGTTTTAGTAATTTTCTTGAATTCTTTATAGTTCTAATTTTAGGTTTTGTTTATGAATTAGAACATAAAAATTTAGACTTTACACATAGAGATAAAAAATAGACTTTCCCAAATATAAAAATAAATTATAACAAAATATATAATATTAAAATTTTAATTTATAATTTTAAATCTTATAAATTAAAATTTTAATTATATATTTAAATTTATTTCAAAGTTGAAACGTAATTATAAATTTTTAATTTAAAAAGTTAGTTTTAATTTTATGTTTATTCTTATTTTACGGTTATGGTGGTTGTGGTTAATCACCGCAACCAGCCGCTCTTTAATTTTAAAATTTTTCTATTTTTTCTTCCTAAATATATAACCTTTAATTTTAAAAAGGGGAATTATAATTTTATTGTTTGCCTCCGCCTTTCTTTATTTACTTTCCTTTCTACAGACGTTTTATTTATTAGTATTTTATTTTTTTATTTTAACTATATTTATAATAATTTCTATTATATATTAGATTGTTAATTATTTTTTATTTAATTTGTATTAAATATACTTTGTCTGTCTCCGTCAGGCCTTGCCTATAGGACAAGAAAGAATGGGGATGTATTTGTCTTTACTTTTCCTATAGGCCAGAAAGACACTAAAGAAAAGGCAGACAGAATGTAATACTTTGTATTAGTTTAATGTTTATTTATTTATTGTTATTATTATTATTTTTTGGGTAATTTTATTAAAAGAGAAGTAAGTTTTTATACAAATTATAAAATAAATTAGTACTATAAAATACTAATTTTATTTTTATTCTTTTATAATTATATTTATTTTTATACTTTTATAATTATATTTATTTTTATACTTTTTTTAAGAGATTAAAAAAATAAAATTTATTTTTTTACGGTTATGGTGGTTAATCACAACCTCCCGCTTTTTTTAATTTGCTGTGATACAGCAGCATTTTAATTTTATTATTATTATTTTTTATTATTATTTTATTAATTTTATGCTATCTTAATTTTTTTTATTAAATTTAAATTTAATTTTCTATTTATAAAATACTTAAATAATAAATAATAGATAATAAATAGGACTAAGACTATTTTTTTCGACAAATAGATACCTTAAAATAGGTAAATTTTATTTAGTATATAGCACAATATACAGATTTTTATTTGAAATTATTTATATACTTCTATACTGCTAACATTTGCAGTAAAATTTACAATTAATACTTTATTATCTATACAAAATCATTAATTTGTTTTATTCTTCATAACTGAATAATTTATTGTTAAACTATTTATATTAAAAAAAATTATTTAATTTAATAAAGTATAAATAGTATTCAAACAATCATATTTAACTAAAATAATAATAACTTAATTCTTTATTAAAATTATTAATCTGTACTTTTTTGGTATAGAATTAAAAAACTTTTTTATATTAATTAGAAGAATTTTTGTTTAAGGTATTTTTTAATGCAAAACGTTCCTGTTCTTTATTCTTTTGGAAAAGGAATAAAAGTAAATTTTCTACCTCTTCTGTAAAGATAAGGATAATGTTACTTTTCTATTTTCTCTTAAAATTTTAAATAGTTCATTAACTTAAATTCATATAACTTTAAAATTTTAAGAAGAATTGCGAAAACCATTAACTATTAAGTTTGTTAGATTATTTAATTTAAATCTTATTTTAATAAATAAATATATGAGAATTTTAAAACAAAATTCTTTATTAAGGCTTTTTAACTCCTATTTAGTAGATTCGCCTCAACCTTCTAATATTTCTTATATGTGAAATTTTGGTTCTTTATTAGCTTTATGTTTAGGAATTCAAATAGTAACAGGAATATTTTTAGTTATGCATTACGCCCCCACTGTTGACTTAGCTTTTAATTCTGTTGAACATATTATGCGTGAAGTAAACTATGGTTGGCTAATAAGATATACACATGCCAACGTTGCTTCCTTTTTTTTTATTTTTGTATATGCTCATATTGGAAGAGGACTTTATTATAACTCTTATAGAAGTCCAAGAGTAGCTCCTTGGTCAATAGGAGTTATTATTTTAGTTCTTATGATAGCTACAGCTTTCCTTGGTTATTTACATAGCCAAAAATATTTTTTAAATTTAATATTTTTTGATGATAATTATTTAATTGCAGCGTCAATTCCTATTATTTGTTCTTCACGACTTAAATGTATCTTATTAAAACATAAAATTAAGCCTGTTGCAGTTTGGGAAGATCTTCAAAAAGCCCATAAAATAGTATACTCTTAAATAAAATCTTTTGCAGCTTTTGCAGGTATATATCTAATTATAAATTTAGATAATGGGAAGATGTACGTAGGAAGTGGAACCGTAGGTCGAATTCCTATGCGTTTTCATAAACATCTTTTTAGTGGTAAAGGAAGTCAATTAGTTTGAAAAGCTGTTAAAATTTATGGTTTAGATAATTTTGCATTTTTAAATTTGGAAAAAATAAATAATTTTACCTATAAGGATAATAAAATTTTGATTGACTTAGAAAATAACTATATTAAATTATTAAAACCAGAATATAATTTAGCACCCAAGGCAGGAAATACTTTAGGTTATAAGCATTCTGAAAACACAAAGAAAAAATGAAACTTAATTATTCTTCAGAAAGGCGTGAAACTATAGCCTCTCTTAATAGAGGGTAAAACCTTTCTCTTGCTACTAGAAAATTAACTAGAAAATTAATGCGACAAGCTGCCCTTTCTAGAAAATTTATGTCAGATCAAGTGCGTGCAAAGATATCAGCTAATTCAACTATTGCACATCTTTTTAAATTAACCAAAGTAAATAGAGAGCTTTTTTATATATAAAAATAAAACTTATCCATTGATATTCGTACAATCAATGCTGTGGCTTAAGATTGTAACTGTAACGAAAAACAGTTAGACGTGCCTTAAAATCTAAAGGTATAATTAAAGGTCAGTGAATTGTAACTAAAATAAATAAAAATAAATAATTAAAAATAATACTTAAAATTTATTATAAATTTTCAAATATAATCCTACTTACAATTTTACCTAGCAATCTGTATAGAAAATAGGTAATTAAAAAAAGTAGAAATAACTTATTTATGTTTTATATAAACAAGATATTTTTTATGGTGACATGAGTGAAAACAGTTAAAGATACTTTAAAAGTATTAAGACTGTCAATTGTATACACTTTTGTAACAGACTGGTCCACTTGTGGGTAACCTGAAATGGTGCTTAATGTGCAGTCGATTATCTCTTCAAATTAATAAATATAATAATTATTACAAAAATAAAATTTTAAATAAAAAATTTATATAATAATTAC
>Ga0137395_10000002_pt1 | contig 65333 bp, 58 predicted proteins | sample czobulk216metaG_FD_108283 | JGI IMG/M metagenome (GOLD analysis project Ga0137395, IMG submission 108283) | Vadose zone soil microbial communities from Angelo Coast Range Reserve, California, USA - czobulk2.16 metaG | ecosystem: Environmental > Terrestrial > Soil > Vadose zone | place: USA...
CCTTTGAACTTTCAACTTTCCGTCAGGGGCGCTGGCTCGCCGGCGGCACCAGTCCGTTCAGCCGCAGATACACCACCATCTGCCCGTACGTGTCCTGCGTGTGGCCGATGATGAACGCGAAGATGCGCGCGCGCGTTGACGGACCCATCCAGGGCGGACCCTGCACGGTTCCCGCCATCGTCTGATCGGTTTGTTCCTTGAGGATCGCCAGGCCGTAGTCGAACGAATCCGACATCGCCTTGATCGTGTCCGCCTTCGATTTGGCGTTCATGTTGATCGCCGGAGCGGGCGTATTCGCCTTCAGCGTGCCGAACACCATCATGTTGATCTGGGCGATGTGCATCACGTGGCCGCCGAAGTCGCGTTGCGCCGGCGTGGGCTTGAACGAGAACTTGTCCTCCGGCATCGCGTTCGCGATCTTCACCAGCGTGTCTTTCTGGCTGGTCCACTCTTTGACGAAATCTCCCTGAAGCGACGCCGTCTGCGCGGCCGGACGGGCCTGTTGGGTGAGCGCGAGCCCGGCGGCGACTGCGGCGACGGCGAACATTCTGTGCGGACGATTCATGAACGGAGCCTCCTGAAATCAGTTTGTTGCGGTGTTTGCCGGGCCCACCCAGCGTGTGAGCCAGGCCTGCACTTCCTCGTAGAAATGACGGCTGTCTTCACCGTTCGAGATCCAGTGGTTGGCGTTCGGCCAGACGAGCAGCCGGCTCGGCACCTTCATGCGCTGAAGAGCGCTCCAGTTTTCGAGCGTGTTGTTGATCGGGACGCGGAAGTCGTTCTCGCCGACCGACAGCAGAATCGGCGTCTTGTAGCTGGCGGCCTTCCGGATCGGATTCTGATCGCGCCACACCTGCGCCTGCTCCCACGGCGGGCCGCCCATCATCAGCTCGCGATGATAGATGCTGTCGCTCGTGCCCCACTGCGACTCGACGTTGGCTTCGCCGGCGTGGCTGACGATCGCCTTGTAGCGCGTCGTCGTCGCCTCGAGCCAGTTCGCCAGATGGCCGCCGTAGCTCGCGCCTGCCGCCACCTGACGCGTGGCGTCGATGAATGGGAAGCGCTTGATCGCCTCGTCGGCCGCCTCGTTGACGTCGTTGGCTGGCCCGGCCAGGGGATCGAATTGAATTGCGCGCGCGAAGGCCTCGCCGAATCCGGTCGACCCTGTGTAGTTGGTCAGCAGCACGACGTAGCCAGGCTTCGCGAACAGGTGGTAGTTCCAGCGCAGCGTGATCTGATCGCGCCACATGCTGGCCGCGCCGCCATGGATTTCGACGAAGAGCGGGTACTTGCGCGCCGCGTCGAAGTTCGGCGGCCGCACGATCATGCTGTGAATCTGCCGGCCGCGCGAGCTCGTGAACCAGAAGTGCTCCGGGGGCTGCCAGTCGAGCTCGGCTGCCTTTCCGGCGGCAAACGTCGTCAACGCGCGATGCGTCCTGTTTCCAACGTCGACGCGCACGACTTCGGCTGGATTGATCGCGCTCGCCCAATCGGCGATGACGACCGGCTCGCCGGCGCGCGAAGCGACAGCCAGATTCGTGTAGACGCCGCGAGGGGGGGCGACCGCCAGCGTGGTCTCGCCGCCCTGTGCGGGCACCGTGTAGATCTTCTCGAGACCGGCGTCCTCGGCCGTGAGGTAGATCTTCTGGCTGTCGGCGGAGAAGGCCCAGCTGCCGACAGATCGATCGAATCCCCTGGAGAGGATCACCGGCTCGCCCGGCGTTTTGGCGGGCGGCCACGGCGCCATGGCGAGACGATCATGCGCGTAGATCTGCTTGTCGTCCGCGCTCGACGTGAAGTAAATCGCGCGCCCATCCGGACGGAATCGCGGATGGTCGTACGTCGCGGTACCGTGCGTGAGCGGCGTGGGCTCGCCGCCGGCCGCCGGCACCTGATACAGGCCGATGTGCACCGTTTCAAACGCCGCCGACGTGCGATTCGTCGTGGCCGCGAACACAATCGAGGCGCCATCGGGCGCCCAGACCGCGTCCAGTTCCTCGCCGGAGTCGAGCCGGCGTCCGCCGAAGCCGGGACTCTTGACGAGCGTCGTGCCTGCCAGCAGATCCTTCGGCGCACTCGGTTGATCCACGCTTTGCACGAACACGTGGATCTGACGATCGTCCAGCCAGCGATCCCAGTACCTGACAGGGAAGCTGTCGTACGCGCGAACCTTGTACTTCTGATCCTTGCGATCGGCCGCTGCCCTCTTGTTCGCGGCATCGTCAGCCGTGTTGGGGTAAACGAGGCTCGTGAAGAGGATCGCTCTGCCGTCGGGACGCCATGCGGGGGAGGCCGCGCCGGTGGAGAGCGACGTGACACGCGTGGCTTCGCCGCCGCCCGCGAGGTCGAGGCTGTACACCTGGTTGACCTCGTCGCCTTCCCGCCTGGTGGTGAATGCGATCCGGCGGCTGTCGGCGCTCCACGCGACGCCGTTTTCGGTGGCCTTTGTCGAGGTGAGCCGGCGCGGCGCCGCGTTGCCGTCGGTCGTGAGAAGCCAGAGGTCGGCGGTCTGGTCTTTGTCGTCGTACGCGGGTTGCGTCACGGACACGACAACCCATTTGCCGTCGGGACTCGGCACAGGCGCGCCGACACGCGGCATCAGCCAGAGCGCTTCGTGCGTGACCGGCTGCTTTCCCTGAGCGCCACCCAGCACGCTGAAGCCGATGATGAAGCCCGCGACGGCGAGAATCCTCGAGCGCATGACTATTCTCCTCACGGCTGAGGATTATAACGAACCTCGAACCGGCACCTTGAACTATGGAACCATGGAACCTGGAACCATGACTGATTCCTTCCATGCTTTCGAGCTCGCGGGTTGGGAGCGGGCCGCCGATCACTATGGCGATGCGTTTGGCAGTCTGACAGCGCAGACGATCGAGCCGCTCCTCAGGGCCGCGGGCGTCAGGGCCGGCACGCGCGTGCTCGACGTCGCTAGCGGGCCAGGCGATGTCGCGGCCGCCGCGGCGTCGTGGGGCGCCAGGACCGTGGGCGTCGATTTTTCGGCGCGCATGGTAGCGCTCTCCAGACAGCGCTATCCGTCGTTGACGTTCGAGGAGGGCGACGCTGAAGCTTTGTCGTATGACGGCGCCAGCTTCGATGCCGTCGCGATTAACTTCGGCGTGCTGCATCTCGCGCGTCCCGACACCGCGCTTGCCGAGGCGCGGCGCGTGCTGGTGCCGGGCGGCCGCTGCGCGTTCACGGTCTGGGCGAAACCGGAAATCGCGATTGGCTTCGGGATCGTCCTGCGCGCGATCGAACGCCTTGGCAGGATGGATGTGCCGCTGCCGGCGGGACCGCCGTTTTTCCGCTTCAGCGATCCCGACGAATCGATCCGCAGCATGTTGGCCGCCGGGTTCGCCGAACCGCGCGTCGAACAGGTCCCATTGGTCTGGCGCCTGCCGTCGGCCGATGCTGTGTATGAGGCATTCGCGCACGGGGCCGTTCGGACCGCGGCGCTCTTGCGAGGGCAGGCCCCGGACGCGCTCGAACGCATTCGCGAAGCGATCAGGATCGAGGCGTCAAGATATCAACTCGGCGATATCATCGAGCTGCCGATGGCTGCGGTGCTCACGTCGGCTCGTACGTAGTGTCCGGCTTTAGCTGGACGTCAGGCGTCTAATGGCAGTGCAGAGGAGGGTTCGATGAAGCAAGTCCTTGCGGCGATGCTCGTGGTTGGCGGACTCGCCGGCGTTGTCGGCGCGCAGGAAGTATTCAAGGCGGGTCCAGGCGTGACACTGCCGACAGTCGTCCGACAAGTGAAACCCGAGTACACATCGGAAGCACAGGCCGCGAGGATCCAAGGCCGCGTGACGATGGGAGCTGTCGTGCTGGCGACCGGCGCCGTCGACGCCGTAACCATCGAGAAGTCGCTCGATGAGATGTATGGGCTCGATCAGCAGGCCATCAAGGCAATGAAGCAGTGGGTGTTCAAGCCCGGAACGAAAGACGGGAAGCCGGTGTCCGTCCGAATCAGCGTGGAGATGACGTTCACGCTGAAATAGTGGGCAGCTAGAACATCGCGAGCGGGTTGACGAGCGAGCCGGAGCTTCCTGGTGCGCGCAGCGGCGCGACGACGAGCATGCGCGTCGAGATGCGTCATCCCGCCGTGGACGTGGTACTCCTGGATATCGCTCGTGAAACCTGGATTCCCGTGCGGATCGTCTGCAGGGAAGGTCCTGAACCCCAGCGTCCCCAGTTCGACAGCTCGGTCATCCAGCGATCGACCTGCGCTTTGTTGACCGGTGTGTGAGACGATGGCTGCGCGGCGCATCGAATCCCCCTGACCTCTAGCCCCCGACCTCTGACCTCTGAGTACGCGGCCCTGAAAGGACCGCGCTACTTAGACATCTGGATCACGTCGGTGTAGCTGGTGACCATTCCGCGGTTGAAGGCCTTCAGCAGGTCGGCGACTGAGCACAGCCGCGGCTGGGCGCGTGGACCGGCGCCGGGTCCGCCGAAGCCCCGATTCGACACCGAGCGGATGAAGGTGCTCTTCGGCGTGATCGGAAGCGTCGCGACGTTCGAGTAGTACCGCTTCCAGTTCGTGTCGCTCTGAAACAGGTACTGCTCGACGTTCGAGGTGTAGATCGCCGTGACCGTCGCGTCGTGGTCTTTCAGGTACCGTCCAACGGAGCGCAGCGCCTTCGGCCCCGCAAAGTCTCCGGTGATCGGCACGATGGCGTTGTGGATCTCCATATCGCGGATGATGCGGAAGTTCGCTTCGGTGGCGAGATAGCTGCGGCGCTCTCCGCGGCCGTCTGTTTCCGTCATCAGCACCGAGTACGTCGGGAACCGAAAGCCAGCGCCGAACGGGCCGCCCGAAAACGAATAGTTCAGATCCGGGCCCGCCCTGTAGAACGCGGTGTAGATGGACTCCAGCCCGCGCAGATCCTCCGGCATCAGTCCGAACTTGTGCACCTTCGTCAGGTGGTCTGACGCCTCCTGCAGGTTGCGCTGAAAGAGCTCGTCGCTCGGCGCCGCCAGCTCGTACGCGTCGAGAAGCTCGTCGACCGGCGTCTTGTCGTCGAGCTTGGGCGGGCGCGGGCGCGCAAACAACCGCGACAGGAACTCCGCGCGATCGTGCGACAGCTCCATGAACGCTTTGTAGAGCAGGTGCAGGTTCATGTTGCCGCGCCGGATGTCGACGATGAACGCGAGCTTCGGGCGCAGCGCGGCGATGTACGTGAAGTTCTGCTCGGGACCGACGCCGAGGTACACGCCATCGGCCGGCAGGCTCGACTGCAGCGTCGGGATCACGTGCTGGAAGAAATTTTCGTTCGACAGCAGGTTATCCGACCGGAAGTAGCCGTTCGGCTCGGAGAAATCGTCGACCAGCCGCCAGAAGTCGCGATCGTTCAGCTCGGTCGGGACACTCTTTGCCGACAGGCCGCGGCCGTACGTATAAAAAAGGACACTCACGCACATGACGAGCGTGGCGGCGATGGCGGCAAGCTGCCGTCGATGGGTGGGGGTGCTCACTGGCCGATGAACTCCTTCGCGAAAGCGATGAACCGATCGACGTCCTGCACGTTGCTGACCATTCCGAGCGACACGCGGACGGCGCCTGTGCTCTTGCCGTCGATGCAGAGCCGGAAATCGTCGACGGTGAAATGCGTCTCGTGCTCCGGCTGCCGGAAGCACGTCGACAACTCGGTTCCCGTCAGGCCGAGCGCGATCTCGCCGCCGCCGGGATTACAGAAGCACCCTGTGCGCAGCGAGATGTTCGCCGCATTCGCGCGGCGCTCGACGAGGCGGTGATCGATGGCGCGGCCGTCCCCACCGTAGAGATTGAAGGTGACGATGCCGCCGCGACGGTCGGTTGACGGAGGACCGTAGAGGCGGACGAGCGGAGCGCCGTTGGATTGCCTGAGCGCGAGCAGGTTCTGCAGCAGCCAGCCCGTCAGACAGCGGACGCGTTCGTGAATGCGCTCGAGGCCGATCGATTCGATGTGCCGCAGCCCGATTTCCACGGGCGGCATCGCGAGGTAGTCGAGCGTGCCGTCCTCGAAGGCCGTGGCCCCGTCTGCGAGGTAGTGCTTGTCGCCCTGGACCGAGGCGACCGTGATCGTTCCGCCCGAAAACCACGGGCGCCGCAGTTTGGCGAGCGCCGCCTTGCGGGCAATCAGACAGCCGACGCCGGTGGGGTAGCCGAACAGCTTGTAGAACGATTGCACGACGAAGTCGGGCGTCCACCGGCTCAGGTCGAGGCGATTGGTGGCCGTAAACGCCGCGGCATCGAGCAACACATCCCATCCCGCCGCTCGCGCCAGCTCGATCCACTCGAGCGGATGCTGAACGCCCGAGAAATTCGACTGCGCGGGATACGCAAACAGGTTATGGCCGCCCGGCCGCGCGAGGGCGAGGCCCCGCGCCAGGTCGCGTTCGTCGACGCGCATCTCGGGCAGGACAACAGGGACATAGGTGGCGGTGGCGCCCGCCGCGCGAGCGAACTCGCGAATGCCGTTGACCGAGTTGTGGTTGTCGAACGTGAGCAGGAACTGGTCGCCCCGCGCGAACGCGTACGACTCGCCGATGACCTTGAGAGCCTGGCTGGCGTTGGACGTGAACACCACTTCCCAGTCGGCAGGCGACGCGTTGAAGAACGCGAGCACAGCCCGTCGCGCCCTCTCGGCGAACTCCCCAGACTTCGACGAGCTCGGATTCGTCGAATGCGGGTTTCCCAGGAGATGCTCGCGCAGGATCGTGTGGTGCCGATCCAGCTGCGACAGGGCGTAGACGTTCGCGGCCGTGAAGTCGAGGTAGGTGTGCCCGCCCAGTGCCGGGTAATCGGTGGCGCGCAGTTCGTCGAGCGCGTGGGTCGTGGCGTAGGACGGGTACGCATCCAGGAACGCCGACGATGAACGTTCGACGATAGGCACCGGCGATCAACGTAACATATTTATGCCCATTCAGATTTATGCCCATCCAGGCGCTTGACATATTGTCGGATCGGCTCTAAGAAAGACACGCGATTCGCTGGGCTGAGGGCTGAAGGCTGAGGGCTGAGGGCTGAATTATGAAGAACAACGTGCTGTGTGGGTCGCTGCTGGCGGCCTGTCTCTTTCTGATGGCTGCGCCCGCCATGGCTCATCATGGCGATGCGGGCCGGTACGACGAGTCCGCCTTTGTCATCACGGGAACGATTGTCGAGATCAGGCTGACGAACCCGCATTCGATCATGGTCTTCGACGTGACGGATGCGGATGGCAAGACGGTCAGATGGCAGGGTGAGATGACCGGCGGCCAGCAAATCGTCAGGCAGTTCGGCTGGACCAAAGACAGTCCGAAAGTCGGCGACAAGATCACGCTCACCGGCCGGAAGGTGAAGACGGGCGCTCCGTATATGAACCTGGCCAAGCGGGCCAACATCATCCTGACCGACTCGGGCAAGGAGATCTACGTCGGACAGACGGCTCCCGGCTCGCCCATCACGCCGTAGATCGCGTTTGCACAAACGTAGGGCGGCCCTTTCAGGGCCGCAACGGCGGGGCTGAAAGCCCCGCCCTACAGTCCGGAGAACGCATGACAGCTCGAACGCGGTCCGCCATCGCTCAAGCGGCCCTGTCGGCGGTGGTGATTGGCGCGGTCGCTTACGTACGGGCGCAATCGCCTGCCCCGTCGACGTCGTCCTCAGGCCCACTGCGGCAGGTCGCCTATCTCAAAGCGTCGAACCCTGTCGAAGATGCGCACTTCGGCTGCGGCGGCACGCTCACCGGCCATGCAGGCAACGCTTCCGCGCTGAGCGGCGATGGCAACACGCTGGCTGTCGGCGCGCCGCACGAGAACAGCGGCGCCAAAGGGATCAACGGCAATCAAAACGATCACTCCGTGTACAGCGCCGGCGCCGTGTATGTGTTCACGCGCAAAGGCAACGCCGTGACGCAGCAGGCCTACGTCAAAGCGGCGAATCCCGGAGACAGCGCAAACTTCGGGTCGAGCGTGGCGCTGAGCCGCGACGGCAACACGATGGCGGTCGCCGCGTATTACGAGGCGAGCGCCGCGAAGGGGATCAACGGGAACCAGGAAGATCGTTCGATTCCCGAGGCCGGCGCCGTCTACATCTTCGTCAGAAGGGGGGTCACCTGGTCGCAGCAGGCCTACATCAAGGCGTCGAACACGGGCAACGCCGCCGTCGGCGACGCATATGCAGAAGGCGATCAGTTCGGCTACTCCATCGCGCTCAGTGACGACGGCAACACGCTGGCCGTGGGCGCGATCGGCGAAGACAGCAACGCCACGGGGATCAACGGCAACCAGGACGACAACTCGGCAAACCAGGCCGGCGCCGCCTATGTGTTTGCGAGAGCCGGCAGCACGTGGTCGCAGCAGGCGTACGTCAAGTCCGCGATGACGCGGGCCAATGTGTTGTTCGGCTACTCGATGGGCATCAGCGCGAACGGCGACACGCTGGTAGTCGGGGAGTACGACGCCGACCGCGGGAAAGGCGCGCTCTACGTCCTCACTCGCAGCGCGGGCATGTGGTCGCATCAGGCGCGCATTCAGGCGGAGAACGGAGAGATCCAGGACTCGCTTGGTTACTCGCTGGCCATCAGCGACGACGGCAACACGATCGCGTCGGGCGCGGCCGACGAAGACTGCCTGAAGCCGGGCATTAATCCCGCCGGTTGCGAAAACGATCAGGCGTCGAATCAGTCATCCGGCGCCGCGTACGTCTTCGTGCGGACCGGCGCCACGTGGACGCAGCAGGTGTTCCTCAAGGCGTCGAATCCAGGCAAGGAAGACTGGTTCGGCGTCCGCATTGCGATCAGCGGCGACGGCAATACCGTCGCCGTCGGCGCGCAGAACGAAGACAGCGCGGCCAAGGGCATCAACGGCAAACAGGACGACGACTCGGCGTCGGAAGCGGGCGCCGTGTATCTATTCACGCGTACCGGCACGACGTGGGTTCAGCACTCATACGTGAAGTCGTCCAACACGCGCGCCGGCGACGAATTCGGCAGCTCGATCGCATTGAGTCACGATGGCCGGACGCTGCTCGTGGGCGCGCGCGGCGAGGACAGCGGCAGCAAAGGGGTCAACGGCAACCAAGCCGATGGATCGACACGAGACTCAGGAGCCGGCTATCTGTTTGTTAGATGAAGGCGCTAGATGAAAGCGCTTTGAGCTTTCTTTTGTGGGGGTAAGAGCTTGTAGCAATCAGTAGCTTTCTTCCGGAGGTAGTCCCATGGGATCGAGCGTGTTGAGACGGCTCATTTGTGTCTCGGTGATCCTGGCGGCGCCGGTTCTGGCGCAGGCGCAAGAAGCCGCATTGAGCGGCGTTGTGACTGACGCGACCGGAGCGGTTCTGCCCGGAGTCAGCATCCGGGCTGTGCAGCGGGCCTCCGGCAATACCTTTGAAGCGGTGACCGATCCGCGCGGGGCGTACAAAATTCCCGTGCGCATCGGCATCTATCAGATCACGGCGGAGCTCTCCGGATTCAGAAGTGTCATGCGCGACGGCGTCGAGGTGCTCGTCGGACAGACGGTCGGCATCAACCTGCAGATGGCGCTCGGCAACGTCGCGGAATCCCTCACGGTGACGGCCGAAGCGCCGCTGATCGAGACCACCACGTCCAGTCTTGGGGCCAATATCGATCCGCGGCAGGTCTCGGAGCTGCCGTCCCAGGGTCGCAACTGGATGTCGCTCGCCCTGCTGGCCCCAGGGAACCGCACGAACGCGCAAGGCGCGCTGCCTGTTCAGGACCGAGTCGACGTCCGCGAGTTTCAGCTCAACGTCGATGGTTTGCCGGTGACGGCCAACCTCGGTACTGGCAATCAATCCCGTTACAGCAACGATGCGATCGCAGAGTTCCAGTTCATCTCGAATCGGTTCGACGCGACCCAGGGCCGATCGTCAGGTGTGCAGGTGAACGCGATCACCAAGTCGGGGACGAACAAGTACCTGGGATCATTCCTCGGCAATTTTCGCGATAGCAAGTTCAACGCGGAAGACCCCGTGCTGCTCCGCGTGCTGCCGTACTCGAATCAGCAGATCAGCACCACTCTCGGCGGGCCGATCGTCGAGAGCAAGCTGCACTTCTTCGCGAATTACGAATACGAGCGGCAGCCGCTGACCTCCATCTGGCAGACGTCGTATCCAAAATTCAACGTCGAGCTGCAAGGGATCAGGAACGTGAAGCTGGGCGGCGTGCGGCTGGATCATCAGCTGTCGTCGAAAACGCGCGTGATGGGGAAATTCGGCCGTTCAACCCTGTCGGAGCCATTCGGGCCCGGGACCGCCAATCACCCGTCGGCCACCAACAGCAACGACGAACACAACACCGACGTGGTTGGATCGCTCACGCAGGTGCTGAGCAATCGCGCGTTGAACGAGTTCAGAGCGGGATACGCTTCCTACGGCATCAACCAGGCCAGCCTGACCAGCTGGTCGAACCACTGGCAGGCGCCCAACGGCATCACGACCGACGGCCCGAGCATCACGTTCCGCGGGTTTTCGTTCAACCGCAACAACAACCTGCCCAGGTACCGGGATCAGGGCGTCTACACGGTTCACGACGACTTCACGTTCTCGTACGACGCGCTCGGCCGTCACGACTTGAAGGCGGGCGGCGAGTACCTGCGCTTCCTGGACGAGACGCGGAACTGCAACAGGTGCGGCGGCGTCATCACGGCGAATGGCGGGCCGGTCCCGGCCAACATCGAGGCGCTCTTCCCCGACGCCTTCAACGCCGACACCTGGAATCTGGCGGCGATTTCATCGATCACCACGCGCTACACGGTCGGCGTGTCGGACTCATCCAACTTTCTGACGCCCATCCGCATGTGGAAATACGGCGCGTGGGTTCAGGACGACTGGCGGCCGTCGGCACGACTGACGCTGAACCTCGGCCTTCGGTACGACCTTATCTGGAACGCGTTCGCGCAGGACGTCAACTTTCCGCCGTTTGAGAATCCCGGACGTCCGCAGGACGCGAAGAACATCCAGCCTCGCCTCGGCTTTGCCTACACGGTCACGAACAACACCGTCGTGCGCGGCGGAGTGGGCCTGTACTACAACGACATCCTGAACACGAACGTGTTGTGGCCGATGAGCCCGCTGACGATCGCCGTCATCGCGGTCGACAACGATAAGACCCGTCCGGATTTCGCCGCCAACCCGTTCAACGGGCCGCTGCCGACTTACGATCAGGCGCTGCAACGATTCTGTTACGTCAGGAATGTGCCCGGCTGTCTGTTGCGCGACCTCCAGGAGCAGGCGCCGATTCCGGACTACGCGCACGTGACGCACAGCTGGCAGACCTCGATCGGCGTCGCTCACCAGTTCGGCAGCAACATGGCGTTCGAAGCCGACTACGTGAATACCAAGAGCCGCGACGAGAAGTCGATCCAGGACAACGTCAACATCACGTTCAATCCGGCGACGGGCATTCCTTATCCGTACTCGGACGTCGCGCATCGCGCGCTTCCTCTCTACGGCGTCATCGGGATGATTCCGCACATCGGCCAGTCCGATTACCACGGATTGCAGACCAGCTTCACCAAGCGCATGAGCAACCACTGGCAGGGGTCGCTCACGTACACACTGTCGGGCCTCTGGGACCAGGATCCGCCGCCGCTGAGCGGGTTCAACGAGGTCGCGTTCCCGGTGGCGCAGGATCTTGGCGGCGAACGGTCGCTGTCTGAGACCGATCAGCGGCATCGGCTGGTCTTCAACGGCATCTGGCAGGTCGGGTACGGCTTTCAGGTGAGCGGCGTCTATTTCTACGGCTCCGGCCAGCGTTCTCAGGTCGTGTGCGGCTGCGACGCGCGCGGACTCCAGATCGCGAGCGTCGATCGGCTGCGCCTGGACGGAACGATCATTCCTCGCGAGAGCTTCGTTGGCCAGCCGATCCACCGCGTGGAGATGCGCCTGCAGCAACGTGTGCGATTGTATCGACGCGCCACGGTTGACGGCTTTCTGGAAGTGTTCAACCTGTTCAACCGTGCGAACTACGGATTGTACGACCTGGTCGAGACCAGCAAGACGTTCGGCCAGCCGATCGCGAGCCCCAATCTGTCGTACGCTCCGCGAACCTTGCAACTGGGATTCAGGTTGACCTTCTGAAAGTGGAAAGTTGAAAGTGGGAAGTCGAAAGTAAGTCACTTTCAACTTTAACCTTTGAACTTTCATGAGCGGAGCATCTATGCCGAGGGTTGTCAGCGTTCTTGCTGTACTCGCGTTCTGCGTGCTAACAGGGCGAGCTCAGCAACCGCCCGCCCCACCCGGTCCCTTGTGGGCGTTTCCGGCAATCAACGGATCGGTGCCGGCGGAAGAACCGGGGCCGAAGAGCATCCCGGGGAGCAGCAAGGCGTATACGCCGGCGCAGATCGACGATCTCAACAACCCGCCCGACTGGTTTCCCGACGAGCATCCGGCGCCGCCCTCACTCGTGCAGAAAGGTCACGGCGCCGCGCTCGCCTGCGGCGCCTGTCACCTGATGTCGGGTGAAGGCCATCCGGAATCCGCGGGACTCACGGGATACACCGCCGCGTACCTGATTCAGCAGATGGCCGACTTCAAGAGCGGCGCGAGAAAAGATTCGGCGCGCATGAACGCGATCGCGAAGGACGTCTCCGACGAGGAATCGCGGCAGGCGGCCGCGTGGTTTGCGGCGCTCAAGCCGGGCGCGTGGACGAAAGTCACCGAAGCGGCGATGGTGCCGAAGACGTTCGTCGGTCAGGGCCGGATGCGCTTCGTCCAGCCTGGCGGCGAGACGGAGCCGATCGGCAATCGCATCATCACGGTGCCGCAGGATCAGGCGAGAGCCCGCAGCCGCGATCCGCGCTCGGGGTTCGTCGCGTACGTGCCGCCGGGCAGCATCGCGAAAGGCAAGGCGCTCGTCGAGACGGGCGGGTCGGGCCGGACGATTGCCTGCTCGATTTGTCACGGCGACACGCTTCAGGGTCTGGGCAATGTTCCGCGCCTCGCCGGCGTGCATCCGATCTATATTGCGCGTCAGCTCTATCTGTTCAAGGACGGGACGCGAAACGGCGTCGACGCGCAGCTGATGAAGAAACCGGTCGCCCGCCTGACCGACGACGACATCCTGAATCTGTCGGCGTACCTCGCGTCGTTGCAGTAGGGCGCTCGAAACGTAGGGCGGCCCTTTCAGGGCCGCCTGAGCGGGGCTGAAAGCCCCGCTTCTACAATCGCCGCTGAAGGAGACAAAGACATGCGTCGAGGTGCTGGAGCGTTCGCCATCCTCGTGATCGTGCCCGTGATTGTCGCGGTCCTGACCGCCGTCCTGCCTGGCCTCGCCCAGAGCAGGCAGGAGCCGCGTTTCGCCGCCGTGCCGAGTGAGAAAGGCGGACAGGATCTGTTTGGCGCGTACGAGATCGTGCCGAACTGGCCGAAGCCAATCACCGGTTTGCCGGGCCACGACAAGTGGACGTGGGGAGCGGGGCAGAGCGTTTTCGCCGAAAGTCCCAATCGCGTGTTCATCCTTCAGCGCGGCGAGCTGCCGCAGCTGGCGCGGCCGCAGACGATCAAGCTGCCGCAGCTCGGACCCAACATCGAGTTCCCCAACTTCCGGCTCCCGTGGCGCGACGCGACCGTCGCCAGCCCGCCTGGACGGCTCGAGAAATCCCCTGGCGTCCCCGGCGACGACCTGGACACCGGCATGCCCGGCGTCGACTACCGCTGGGAACACTGCATCGTCGTCGTCAACGCGAACGGCGACATCATCGAGGACTGGACGCAGTGGGACAAGATGCTGCGCCGTCCGCACGCGGTGTACATCAGCCCGTACGATCCGGAGAAGCGCGTGTGGATAGTCGACGACTACCGGCATGCCATCTTCATCTTCAGCCACGACGGCAAACAGCTGCTCCAGACGATTGGCGAGCCGAACGTCCACGCGGCCGACGACAAGCATTTTTATCGCCCGACGTTCATGGCGTGGCTGCCCGACGGCACGTTCTTCGTCGCCGACGGCTACGCGAATACGCGCGTCGTGAAGTTCGACAAGAACGGGAAGTACCTGATGACGTGGGGACAGGCAGGAGCCTCGGGCCGCGGCGCACCGCCGGAGAAGCGGCCGGGCTACATGAATAATGTCCACGGCATCGCCGTCGATCCGCAGACACGGCAGGTGTTCGTCAACGATCGGCAGAACCATCGCGTGCAGGTGTTCGACGAGAACGGAAAGTATCTGCGCGAGTGGAGCTTCGGCCAGCCGCCGTCCGACATCCACCTGCTCATCATCACGGCCGATCGGTATCTGTGGGCCGCCGATCGCGGATCGTCGAAGATGCTGAAATACGATCTCGATGGGAACTTTCTGTACTCGTGGGGCACGTGGGGCGACTTCCCCGGCGGCATGTGGGGTGTGCACGGCCTGAGCGTCGATCAGGAAGGCAACTTCTACGTCGCGGAAGTCGACAGTGGACGCGCGCAGAAATTCCGTCCGCGCGCCGGCGCGAATCCGGCGTTCCTCGTGGGAAAGCCCGTTTACGCAGCTTGGAAGTAGGGACGCTTTCAAAAGCGTCCTTGCTTTCTCGAACGCCAGCACATCACGAAGTCGCGAAGAGCACGATGCAATTCTGTACAAGACAGAATTCGTGATCTTCGTGTCTTCGTGATGGCTTTGAATCCCTCCCCGTTTACGCCCGCCCAGCTCATCCGTCTAACCCGATGAAGAACACGCCCAGGCAATAACGCCGGGCGACACGTTCTGCCGCGAATTGCTCAGCGTTACGCAGGCTCCCCCTGAGTACGCGGATCAGATTCACGTCGATAAATAAGGAGGAGTCATGAAGCTGTCGAAAGCCGTCTGGGCGGTGCTGGCCGCGGGGTTGATCACGTCAATGGACGTGAATGCCGCGCTGGCACAGGAAGTGTCGAAGCCGGCGAGGCCGGAGCAGGTCGAGCCGAAGCGGGCCGATCGTCCCGACCCGCGGGAGAGACCCGAACGCCGGGATCGGCCCGAGCGCCGGGACCGACCCGAGCGCCGCGATCGTCCGGAGCACCCCGGGCGTGTCGCAGAGAAGCCGGTTCGGCCGGAAGGCATCGCTCGCCGGTAACACGAGTTCCTGTTCTGTACGCAGTGTCCGCCTTTCAGGCTCGGCCCGGCTGAAGCCGGACACTGCGTACTTCGTTCCTCGTTCAACGAGAGGTTCGGGGCATGTCGAAGACGATTGCGTCGTACGCGCTGTGGGCAACGTTTCTTCTGATCGTTGCGCCGGCTGCGGCCCGTGCGGAGGCCCAAGAGGCGGCCAGAGACCGAGTCGACGCCTGGCAAGTCGGATCCTCGCCGAGTTTCTCGAGCGGCAAGTACGGCACCGACACGCGCACTGAAGTGTTTTACACGCCGTTCACCGCGCGCCGCCTGTTCGATCGCGGCGACGTGAGCGCCGTGTTTCCGTTTACCTGCATCTGGGGCAGCGGGAACGTGACGCTTGTCAACGGCATCCCGGTCCGCACGGAGAGGCTTGCGAACCTGACCACGAGCACGCGGACTGCCACGACGGTCACCACCACGACGGTGACGACGCGCGCCTGCGGGATGGGGGACATCATCGTGCGCGGCCGCTTCTATCTGGTCGACGAGCACGGCTGGCTGCCGTCGATTGCCGTGCGCGCGCATGTGAAAGCGCCGACCGCCAGCGTGGCGCAAGGTCTCGGGACCGGCGAGCCCGACGAAGGCGCGGGGCTCGAAGTGAGCCGGACGTTCGCGACGCGCACGACGGCGATGGTGGACGGCGGCTACACCGTGATCGGCAAGCCGGCCGGCGCCACCTACAACGACAACTGGTGGTACGACTTGGGCCTCGCGCAGGACGTCGGCGCGGGATCGAAGCCGATGGTGAACCTGAGCCTTCTCTTCGAGGAGTACCGCGCGATCGTGCCGGGCCTCCAGAACGCCCGCGACGTGCTCGCGACGGTGAGCGTGCGTGGAGCGAACGGCTGGCGCCTGCAGATCTCGGGCGAGATCGGATTGTCGAGCGGTGCGCCCGATCACTCGCTGATGCTCGGGGCCAGTAGACGTTTCTGATGTAGGGCGGCCCCTTTCAGGGCCGCCAAGGCGGGGCTGAAAGCCCCGCCGCTACACAGACTCACTTGGACATGATCGACCAGGACGACGCGGCCCTCGTTCTAGCGTCGCAACAGGGCGACCGCGACGCCTTCGGCGCGCTGATCTCGCGGCATGCGCGATCGATCCTGAGTCTCACGACGCGCATGCTGGGGCCGGCTGACGCGGAAGACGTCGCGCAGGAGACGTTCGTCGCGGCGTACAGAGCGCTGGCCTCGTTCAAGTCCGACTCGAAGTTCTCGACGTGGCTCTATCGGATTGGCGTCAACAAGTGCACCGATTCGCTGCGGGCGCGGCGTCCGGAGAACACGTCGCTTGACGTTATCTCCGACGAGAGTGCGGCCGCGCTGGATGTCTCGAACGACGAGACGCCGCATTGGGAGCTGGAGCAGGCCGAGCTCGCGTGGGAGCTCGACAAGGGAATCCAGGCGCTGCCGCATCTGTATCGCGAGTCGTTCGTGCTCCGGCACATCGAGGGTCTTGGCTACGACGAGATGAGCCTGATTCTCGGTGTCCATCGCGACACGCTCAAGATGCGCGTCTACAAAGCGCGTACGCTGCTGTGCCAATCGCTCGCCCACCTCGACGGAGTGCACCGATGATGAACGACACATTCGACAACGTCGACAGGGCCGGTTCCGAGGAGTTTGTCCAGCGGTTCGTCGACGGGGAGCTGTCGGCCGAGGAGCGCGTGCGCTTCCTCTCGCAGCTCGGCCGTGACGAACAGCTGCGGCGCCGCGCGATCGAGCTCGAGCAGCTGGCACTCGATGCGAGCAGGCTGCCGCGTCCGATGGTGCCCGACGGTTTCGCGGCGAGCGTCATGTCGAGAATTGGCGATGTCGCGGTCGCGCCTGCGGGTCCCGTAGCGTCCGGCTTCAGCCGGACGGACGTCAGTGTCTGGCGCAGGCTCGCCGATGCATTCGCGGCGCCTCGCATCCTTCAATGGAACACGGCGAACGCGTTCGCCGTGGGTTGTCTGGCGATTCTGGTCATGGTGGAGATCGTCACGCGAGGCGGGGCGAAGCCGGACGCCGCTCTCGCTCCCGCTGTGCCGGCGACGCTCGTGCGGCTGGTGATCCTGCAGCAGGGCGCGAAGACGGTGCAGGTGGCCGGCGACTTCAACGGCTGGAGCCCCGCGCGCACGTCGCTCGAGCAGATTTCCGACGGCGCGTGGGCCGTCACGATTCCCCTGAAGCCTGGACGCTACGCGTACATGTTCGTCGTCGACGGCCAGCGATGGATCGTCGACCCGTTCGCGGCGGAGCAGAAAGACGACGGGTTTGGATCGCGCAACGCGGTGCTCGAGGTGAAGCCGCTGGAGCAGAAAACGGGGGCGGCACTGTGAGCCATTGCATGACGCGCGCGCCTCGACTAGTCTCCACTCCCGATGCGCGCGCTCTCGTCTGCCGCGGCGGTTGCCGCTGCTTTGGTTGCCGTCGTGACCTCGTCGTGCGCGACAATGTCGTGCGCGACAACGACGTCGCCGGGGAGGCCGGCGCCTCCGCTTGCGACGCCAACCGGCGTGCGGTTCGTATTGATGCGCGCCGAGGCGAACAGCGTGGCGCTGGCCGGCAGCTTCAACCAGTGGTCAACTTCGTCGCATCCGCTGGCGCGTGTGAAGGCCGGCGGCTTGTGGACGATTGTCGTCCGGCTGCCGCCAGGCGAGCATGTTTTCATGTACGTTGTGAACGGCACCGAGTGGGTCAGTCCTCCGCTGGCCGAGGACTACGTGGATGATGGGTTTGGTGCGAAGAATGGCATCGTCGTTGTCCGCCAGTAACGCTCTCAGGGTCGCGTTGCGAGCCGTCGCGATCGTGTGCGCGCTGGCGACGCCGTCCCTGTGCGCCGCGCAGGCCGTGTCGGCGTCGGACCGCGATGCACGGGAGGCACTCATGCGCGTGGCCGACGAAGCCGCCGCGAAGGGGCTGCCGTCGGCGCCGCTCGCCAACAAGATTTCTGAAGGCCTTGCGAAAGGCATCGATCCGAAGCGGATCGAAGTGGTGATCCGTCTGATGAGCACGCACCTCGAGACCGCCGATCGCGTGATTCGCGAGATCGATCCCGCGGCCGCCGCGGCCGCGCGCGAAGCGCCGGTCACGCTGATGGCCGAGTCGTTCGGCAGCGGCGTCACGCCCGATCAGGTCCGCGATCTGCGCCGGCTCGCGCAGCCGCCTGCGGCAGGGAAGCCGCCTGCGTCGGCCGACACGGTGGCGAGCGCCGCGAAGGGCCTATCGATGATCGAGGAAGCGCGCCTGCCGGTGTCCGAAGGCACGGCCGTCATGGCCGAAGCGGTGAAGCAGGGATTTCGGTCGGCCGAGATTCTGAGCCTCGCGCGAGAGGTCAAGCGGCACGAGGCCGACTACCGCTCGGGCCGCGCGAGCCTGACAGCCCTGCGCGATTCCATCGCGCGAGGGAGTCGTCCCGAGCAGCTGCTCCGCGACAGCGCGCCCGCCACAGTCGAACGCCCAGCGACGACGACGCGGCCAGAAGCTCCGGTGGAGCGACCGGCGGCCCGTCCAGAAACGCCGCAGCGACCGTCGGTGGAGCGTCCGCAGACCGTGGATCGCCCCGGCCGGTAGGTCGGCAGCTTGCTCTCAACCAGCGTTCAGCCATAGACTCGCGCCCTGTTGCCATGGCGTTGACGGCTGCACCCGCGACCCAGGTCAGGACCAAACTCAATCCCAACCAGATCAAAGGATTCTGGGCGGCGTGGGCCGGCTGGACGCTCGACGGCATGGACGCGTTCATCTATGCACTGGTTCTCGTCCCCGCGCTGACTCAACTGCTGCCGCGCTCGGGCGTCGCCGTCAACCCGGGAAACATCGGCTACTACGGGAGCGTGCTGCAGGCGCTGTTCCTCCTCGGCTGGGGTCTCTCGATGGCGTGGGGACCCATCGCCGACCGCTTCGGCCGCGTCCGCGCGCTGATCCTCACGATCCTCTTTTATTCCATCTTCACCTTCCTCTGCGGCGTCGTCACGAACATCTGGCAGCTCGCGGTGCTGCGCGTGCTCTGCGGGATCGGCCTCGGCGGCGAGCAACCGATGGGCGGGACGTTCGTCGCGGAAGAGTGGCCGGAAGATCGCCGCAAGATGGGCGCCGGCTACATGCACACCGGCTACTACTTCGGCTTCTTCCTCGCGGCGCTGGCGAACTACTACATCGGCGCGAACTACGGATGGCGGTGGATGTTCGTCCTCGGCGGCGCGCCGGCGCTGCTCGTCGGGTGGATTCAGAGCGGCGTGCGAGAGCCGAAGACGTGGACGGACAAAGCGAAGGCGAAGCGTCCAGGGATGATGGAAGCGTTCGCCGCGCTGTTCACGCCCGAGTACCGGGGACGTACGCTCATCAACTCGCTGCTGTTCACCGTGTCGATTGTCGGCTTGTGGGCCGGCTCGATCTACGTCCCCACGGCCGTGACGCAGATTGCCAGAGCCCAGGGCTACGCGGCATCGGAGGCGGCGAAGATCGCGTCGTACGGCTCGATGATGCTCTCGGTCGGCACCATCATCGGCTGTCTGGCCGCGCCGCTGCTCGCCGAACGTTTCGGGCGGCGCGCGGCGATGGCGCTGTATTTCGTCGCGCTCGGAGTCGCCGTCGCCATCGCGTTCGGCTTCGTGTTCTACCTGCCGGAGGCGCTCACGCTGTTCTTCGTGCTGATCTTCTTCCTGGGCCTCGGCGGCGCAAACTTCGCGCTCTACACGCTCTGGCTCCCCGAGCAGTACTCGACCAGCTGCCGCGCGAGCGCGATTGCGTTTGTCAGTTCCGTCGGACGCTTCGTCGGCGTCGCGATGGTGTTTCTCGTCGGCTCAGCCATCCAGCGCTACGGCAGCCTGGGCGTTCCCGTTGCGGCAACCGCCGCCGTCTTTGTGGTCGGCCTCGGCCTGCTCCCGTTCGCGGTTGAGACACGCGGCAAAGCGTTGCCCACTTAGAAAGTGGAAAGTGCAAAGTTGAAAGTGGAAGGTAAGTTGGAAGTTCGCTGAGCGCCCAGGGCGGCCCACGCCTGACTTTGACCTTACTTTCACCTTTCCACTTTCAACTTTCCGTATGGACCCAGTACTCGAACTCACCGACGCGACGGTTATCAAAGCGGACCGTCGCGTGCTCGATCGTCTCAACCTCACCATCGGAGTCGGCGAGCACACGGCGATCGTCGGCCCGAACGGCGCGGGGAAGTCGATCTTTCTCAGGCTGTTGACGCACGAGGAACGCGCGGTGGCGCCCGGCGACGGGTCATCGCCCGTGCGTGTGTTCGGCGACGACAACTGGAATGTGTTCGAGCTGCGCTCACAGCTTGGGATTGTCTCGGCCGATCTGCATCAGCGGTTCGTCGCCGGCAACAGCGAAGGACGCATCAGGGGAGAGGCGGCGGTCCTGTCCGGCTTTCTCGCGTCGGACGGCATCCTGCGATACGGCACGGTGACCGACGACATGCGCCGGCGCGCGGCTGATGCCCTCGAGCTGATGGGCGCCGCGCACCTGGCGACGCGATGGCTCGACGAGCTGTCGAGCGGGGAAGCGCGGCGTGTGTTGCTCGCCCGAGCGCTCGTGACGTCTCCACGCGCGCTCGTCCTCGACGAACCAACGACCGGCCTCGATCTGGCTGCGCGCCACGATTTCATGGAACGCGTCCGCGAGATCGCGCGCGCAGGCACGACGCTCATCCTGATTACACACCACGTCGACGAAATCATCCCGGAGATCCAGCGCGTGTTCCTCCTCAAGGAAGGGCGCGTGGCCGCATCGGGTCCGAAACCGTCGATGCTCACGGCAGCGCGCCTGAGCGAACTGTTTGACGTGCCTGTTGCGGTGGAAGAGGACGCCGGCTACTTTTACGCGCGGCCAGGACTTTGAGAGCAGCTGTCGGCGTCATCGGCCTGGGGATTATGGGATCGGCGATGGCCTCGAATCTCCTTCGAGCAGGCTACCGGGTGGTTGGCTACGACGTGCTCGAAAAGCGGCGCCGCGATCACCGCCGCGCTGGAGGACAGGTCGCGCTCAGCTGCCGCGACGTCGGCGCGGCGGCGGGCATGGTCATCTGCTCGCTGCCTTCATCCGACGCGCTGCTGCGGACCGCTGACGAACTCGTCGAGACCGAGCGGCCGCACGTCGTGATCGAAACGAGCACGCTGCCGATCGATGTCAAGGAAGCCGCGCGCAAGCGGTTCGCAGCAGCCGGCACGACGCTGCTCGATTGCCCGCTCAGCGGCACCGGCTCGCAGGCGCGCATGCGGGATCTCGTTGTCTACGCGAGCGGCGATCGACGCGCGTATCGGCGCGTGACGCCAATCCTCGACGCCATCGCGCGCGCTCACTATCATGTCGGCCCGTTCGGCTCCGGGATGAAAACGAAATGCGTCGCGAACCTCCTGGTCGCCATCCACAACGTCGCCGCGGCCGAGGCGCTGGTGCTGGCGAAGAGGGCTGGTCTCGATCCGAAGACGACGCTGAAAGTGATTGCCGACGGGGCGGGCAGCTCGCGAATGCTCCAGGTGCGCGGCCCGATGATGGTGAAGGGCCGTTACGCCAAAGCCCTGATGAAGCTCGACATCTGGCGGAAGGACATGAAGATCATCGCCGACTTCGCCCGTCGGGCCGGCGCTGCGACGCCCCTCTTCTCGGCAACTCGCCCGATCTACACTGCTGCCACCAAATCCGGGGCGGATAGAGACACGGCAGCGGTATACGAGGTCCTCAGAAAGTTGAAAGTTGAAAGTGCAAAGGTGAAAGTAAGTTCGAAGTATGGAAGTGGAAAGTAGCGTCTCGCTCCTCACGCGCCTTTCGCGTTCCGATGGGCTGTCTTGGTTGCCGCCCCGAGGATGCTCGCGATCTCTTTCGCTTCCTGCAGTAGCGCTGCGTCCTCCCGAATCTTTCCATCCTTCAGATATTCCAGCCAGTCGACGCACTCGTCGGCTTCTTCGAAAGCAATTTGCAGCTTCGATCGAAACTCCGCACGAGACCGGCCCTTTCGCGCGGCCCGGTAGTTGGACCGCGCCGAGTTCGCGGCCTCGCGAAGCTGACGAGCAGCTTCCTGCGCTTCCGCCGTGCGCGGAAGCTGGCGGCAGAATCTCAGCACATCGAGCGCGAAGCGTCGGGTTCGTTCTATCAAGTCCCACGGCGGCACAGCGTCGGTCTAGGCAACGTGAGTGCCACAACCGCAGCGTGTGCGTGCCGTCGCGCGCGCTCAGTACTTTGCACGTCCTGCCTTACTTTCCACTTTCAACTTTGCACTTTCTACTTTCTACTGGAGGTTGCTATGCGCCGATATGCGTGGGCGTTCGCTGTAGTCGTTGCAGCTTTGTCGGCGGTCTTCGGCGTCGATCGCGAGCGGTTGGCAGCGCAAGCTGCGCCCACCCGAGTCGCCGCCATCCCTGAGCAGAAAGGCGGCCAGGACATCTTCGGCGCGTACGACGTCGTCGCTGGCTGGCCGAAGAAACTCTCGACTAATTCCGGCCACGAGGGCTGGACGTTTGGCGCGGGACAGAGCGTGTTCGCGGAAAGCGCGGACCGTGTCTACGTCGTACAGCGCGGAGAGCTGCCGGAGATTCCGCGTCCGATGACGAAGAAGCTGTCGGACCTCGGGCCGAGCATCGCGTTTCCGATCGGCCGGCTCCCGTGGCGCGACGCGACCACCGCGAGCCCGCCCGGAAACGGCGGCAGCGGCCAGCTGGCTGAAGGCGGCATGGAAGCGTGGGGACGCAACAACAAGATGGGCGTCGACGCGCGCTGGGAGCACTGCGTCCTCGTGTTCGACGGCCAGGGCAACCTGCTGCCCGAGACGGCGAACTGGATGCAGTGGGACGCGAGCCTGCAGCGGCCGCACTTCATCGCCATCAGCCCGTACGATGCCGACAGGAACGTGTGGTTGATCGACGATCACAAGCATGTGATCTACAAGTTCACGCACGACGGCAAGACGAAGCTGCTGACGATCGGCACGTACGGCGTGCCGGGCGCGGACGACAAGCACTTCAATCGTCCGACGTATATGGATTGGTTCCCAGACGGCAGCTTCGTCGTTTCGGACGGCTACAACGGCACGCGCGTCGCGAAGTTCGACAAGACCGGAAAGTTCCTGATGGCATGGGGCGAGAAGGGATCCAACCAGAACGACACGCGTCCGAGCTTCTTCAACAACGTCCACGGCATCGCCGTGGATCCGAAGACGCGGCGCGTGTTCGTGAACGACCGCGGCAACCATCGCGCGCAGGTGTTCGACGAGAACGGCAAGTTCCTCGACTCGTGGCGATTCGGCGACCCGCCGTCCGACGTCCACATGTTCAACATCACGAGCGACGGCTATCTCTGGGCCGCCGATCGCGGCACCAACCGGATCCTGAAGTACGACCTCAGCGGCAAGTTCCAGTATTCCTGGGGCACGTGGGGAGACTTTCCCGGCGGCATGTGGGGTGTCCACGGCATGAGCAGCGATCTCGACGGCAACTTCTACGTCGCCGAAGTCGACAACGGCGGCGCGCAGAAATACAAGCCGCGGCCCGGCGCGAACCCGGCGTTCCTCGTCGGCAAACCGATTCGATCGGCCTGGAAATAGGCGGCACCGGATATGTTTTGCTGTTGACGCTCTGACGCGATGTCAGATAGGGTCCGGTCTGACATTTCACACGCGTTCGTCGGCGTCGGTGGCGAAACATTTTTCGGGAGGCCGCCATGACGGATCGAATCAAACGCCTGATCGTGATCGGTGCAATCCTGACGCTGCCCGCCGCGGTGTACGGCCAGGAGGCGGTCCTTACCGGTACCGTCACAGACTCCACGGGTGCCGTGCTGCCTGGCGCAACCATTCGAGCCGCGCACGAGGCCTCAGGCAACAGCTTCGATGGTGTGACCGATCAACGGGGCGTCTATCGCCTTCCCGTGCGTGTCGGCGCCTACAAGATCTCCGCGGAGCTTTCGGGCTTCACGACGGTGAATCGGGGCGGCGTGGACGTGCTCGTGGGACAAACGGCCGTCGTCAACCTCCAGCTGGCGCCGTCGGCTGTCGCCGAATTGGTCACGGTCACCGCGGAGACGCCGCTGCTTGAAACCAAGACCTCCAGCCTGGGCGGCAATGTCGATCCGCGGCAGGTGCAGGAGCTTCCAGTGAACGGCCGCAACTGGATGGCGCTCGCGCTGCTGGCTCCAGGAAGCCGGACGAGCTCGACCAACGCCATCACGCCGTTGCCGGACAGAAACGCCGGTGAGGCGCGGGAGTTCCAGCTCAACGTCGACGGACAGCAGGTATCGGCCGACATTGGGACCGGAGGCCAGCCGAAGTACAGCCAGGATTCGATCGCGGAGTTTCAGTTCGTCTCGAACCGCTTCGACGCGACGATGGGCCGATCGACGGGTGTACAGGTGAACGCCGTCACGAAATCGGGCGGCAATCTGTTCACCGGACTGCTCCGAGGCAACTTTCGACACAGCCGCTTCAACGCGGAGAATCCCGTCCTTCACCTGGTGGAGCCGATCAACAACCAGCAGCTCAGTACGGCTGTCGGCGGCCCGATTGTGAAAAACAGGCTCCACTACTTCGCCAACTATGAATATGAACGCGAGCCGCGGACCAGCACCTGGAACACGCCTTACCCGGCGTTCAACGTGCAGCTCGCCGGCGTCAACAACCAGAAGAAGGGCGGCCTGCGCGGGGACTATCAACTCTCGACCAAGATGCGGATCATGGGGAAGTATTCCCACGGTGAGAGCTTCGAGCCGTTCGGCGTGGGCAACCAGAGCCACCCGGCGGCGACTGGTACGAACCAGGAGTACAACGATGAATACCTCGGACAGTTCACGCAGGTCCTGAGCAATCGGGCGCTGAATGAGTTCCAGGCGGGGAGGGCCGCGTTCGGCCTCGCCAACGGCAACCTCACGACGTGGTCGAAGCATTGGCAGGCGGCCAACGGCATCACGACGGGCTCGCCCCGCATCACCTTCACAGGATTTGCGATCGCGGGCAACCAGTTTTATCCGCGCCACCAGGACCAATGGGTCTCGAGCGTGCGCGACAACTTCACGTACTCGTACGATGCGCATGGCCACCATGACCTGCGACTCGGCGCCGAATTCCTGCATCGTCATCAGATTCAGGCGAATTGCCGGCAGTGCATGGGTACGATCGATGCGAGAGGCGGACCGGTACCGGCCAACATCGAGGCGCTGTTTCCCGATCCGTTCAACGCCGACACGTGGAACCTGGCGGCCATCTCCAGCATCACGCGGAGCTACAGCATCGGCGTCGGCGACTTCGACGTCCATCTGTATTCGAAGAAATTCGCGAGCTGGGCGCAGGACGACTGGCAGATCTCGGATCGCCTGACGCTCAATGTCGGGCTGCGGTACGACCTGGAAATCGGCGCGTTTGCGAACGACGTGAGCGTGCCGCCGTTCCAGGAGGCAGGGCGTCCGAACGACAAGGCCAACGTCCAGCCGCGGATCGGCTTTGCCTACAGACTCAACGATCAGACCGTGCTGCGCGGCGGAACAGGTTTGTATTACGGTGATGCGCTCGGCGCCGATCAGTCGTTTGCGACGGGCAATGCCCAGATTGCCGTGATCCGGTACGACAACATCCCTGTCCGGGCTGATTTCGCCGCGAACCCGACGAACGGCCAGCCGTTGCCGACCTACGCCCAGGCGCTCACGCGGTTCTGCTACCTCAATAACAACGCGCCCAATTGTCTTATTCGAGACCTTCAGGAGTTTGTCGGACCGTCTGAGTACGTTCACCTGCCGCGCACCTGGCAATCGTCGATCGGTTTCCAGCGACAGCTCGGCACCACGATGGCCGTCGAAGCCGACTACGTCTACAGCCAGGGCCGCAACGAGAAAGAGGTCCTCGACAACATCAACATGCTTTACAACCCCGCGACTGGCGTGAACCTCGATTCGAGAGTTCGAACCAATCGCCCCTACCCCGACTGGGGCGTCGTGTCGATGAACGCGCATATGGGACGCTCCGCCTATCACGCGTTGCAGACCGGATTCACGAAGCGCTTCAGCAGGCGGTGGCAGGCCTCGGCGACCTACACGCTATCGGGACTCTGGAACATGGACTCGCAGCCGTTCAGCGGCCTGACGCCGGTTCCGTTCACCGTCGCTTCGGATCTTGGCGGCGAATGGGGCCTGTCGGCGGACGACCAGCGTCACCGCGCGGTCTTCAACGGCATCTGGCAGGTGGGCCGCGGCTTCCAGGTGAGCGGGCTCCACTACTTTGGGGCCGGCATTCGGTTGGCGACCAACTATGGAGGCGACCTGCGCAACATCAGCGCGACGACGGGAAGCGCCCGGCTGCGGCCGGATGGCTCGATCGTCCCGCGCAACTCCCTGCTGGCGCCGCCGCAGAATCGAACGGATCTGCGATTCCAGCAACGGATCAAGCTGACCAGTCGCGTCGGGCTCGATGGGATCGCGGACGTGTTCAATCTCTTCAACTGCCCGAACTTCGGGATCGGCACGCAGGAGAGCACCGTGTCGCAGTATCTGCAGAATGTTTCGGCCCAGGCGCGCACGATGCAGTTTGGGTTCAGGCTCACGTTTTAGACTAAAGTTCAGGGTGTCGGCTGACGGAGGGCTGTTCGTGAAGCACATTTTCTTCGGCGTCTTCCTCGCGGGTGTTGGTCTTCTCGTGCTGTCGATGCCGCTTTCGGCCCATCACGGCGCCGCGAGCTTCGATACGACCAGAGAACTTACGCTCAAGGGAACCGTTACGGAATGGATCTGGGCGAACCCGCACTGCTTCCTGAAATTCGACGCGAAAGACGAGACGAACACGGTCAGAAACTGGGCTGTGGAAGTCAGCAACCCGACGGACATGACGCGGCTTGGCTGGGCGCGCACGTCGTTCAAGTTCGGCGACGAGGTCACCGTCACGCTGCAACCGGTGAAGAACGGCGCGCCGGTGGGGCGACTCAGACGCGTGTTGCTGCCGAACGGCGAAACGCTGGGAACCGGTGGAGGACGCGGTGCGCCTCCGCCTCCGCCTGCGCAGTAGATCTTGGCGGCCCTGAAAGGGCCGCCCTACAGGAGTCGAAGTGTAGGGGCGGCGCTTTCAGGGCCGCCGACGCGGGGCTGAAAGCCCCGCGCTACAAACGTCGAAACGTGCGCAAGCGGCCGAAGGGACATCGACCATGTCGAAGCGCGTAATCGTTCCGATCGTCGGCGTGGCGGCGGCCGTGCTTTGGCTCTCGTCGCTCGCCGGCGGACAGATTCTGCCGTGGAACAACCCCGGCATGGCGCAAGGCCAGAATCAACTGCAGGGCGGGCCGCCCGCGCCGGCACCCCGTCGCGATCTCAGCGGCATCTGGGACGCCGGCGGCGCCGGCATCGGCGCACGAGGAGCCACGCCCGCTCCGCTCACGCCGTGGGGTGACGCGCTGGGCAAGACGCACAAGGCCGGCGACGGCGTCCGCCAGTCGCCGATCGAAGACATCAACGACCCGCTGTCGACGATGGGCGATCCGGAAGGATTCCCGCGCAACCTGTTGTTCGAGCTCCGGCCGTTTCAGATCGTCCACACGCCCAGCCAGGTGCTGATGCTCTACATGTTCGAGAAGCGGTGGCGGGTGATCTGGACCGATGGCCGTCAACTGCCGAAGGATCCGGATCCGCGCTGGTACGGCTACTCGATCGGCCGCTGGGAGGACGACAACACGTTCGTCGTCGATTCGAACGGCACCGACGAGCGGACGTGGCTCGACAACGCAGGCAATCCGCACAGCAGCGACATGAAGGTGGAGGAGCGGTACCATCGCGTCAACGCCAACATGATGGAACTGACCGTGACGATTGACGACCCGAAGGCGTACACGAAGCCATGGGTCGCCCGTAACAAACTCCAGCTGCGTCTGATGCCGCCGACGACCGACCTGATGGAGATGATTCCGTCGGCCACCGAAGCAGCCGCCTATAAGAAAGTGTTCGCCGCGCCCGGCAAGTAGCTGCCATGTCGAAGTGGGCGCCCTACCTCCAGAGCCTCGCGCGGATCGTTTTCGGATTCCTGATCCTCCGCCACGGCATGGAGCAGGTGCTCGGCTATCCCGAAGCCAGCGACTCCGCGCTCCGCTCGTATCAGGGCATCGTCGAACTGATTGCGGTTCCGTCGGCGATCCTGATCATGCTCGGGTTGTTCACGCGGCCTGTCTCCGGATTCCTCTCGGCTCTCTACCTCGTCGCGTTCTTCGTCGGGCCTCTGCAGCGCAACTTCTATACGCACCGCAACGGCGGCGATCCCATCCTGCTGACGTGCTTCTTCTGTCTTTATCTCGCGGCGGCAGGCGGCGGAACGTGGAGCCTCGACCGCCTCCGCAACCGTCACGACGATCGCTCCGACTGGGCGCCGTACGCGCTCGGCCTCCTGCGGATCGTGGCCGGCTATCTGTTCCTGATGCACGGCCTGGAGAAATTCTTCGGCGTGGGCGGCGGCCGCATCGATCGCGACATCCTGACCATGCGCGGGCTGGCCGGCTTTCTCGAAAACGTCGGCGGGCCGCTGATCATGTTCGGGCTGTTTACCCGCGCCACGGCATTCATCCTCTCGGGCGAAATGGCCGTGGCGTATTTCCGATCCTGGGCGCCGAGAGGTTTCTGGCAAAGCTTCGCGCTGGCCGGGATGGAAGCGTCGATTCTGTTCTGCTTTCTGTTTCTGTTCATGTGGGCCGCAGGTCCTGGCGCGTGGAGCCTCGATGACCTGTGGCGGCGTCACCGCAGTAATCAACGTCGGGGAGGATCGACTATGAAGGCACACCGAACGGCGCTGGCCAGTATTGCGGCGCTCGCGCTGTTGTCCGGCGCCGTGGAGGCGCAGTGGGTGGCGCGCAAGACGCCGGGGATTCCGCGGACGCCAGATGGCAAGCCGAATCTCAACGCGCCGGCACCACCGAAGCTGGCGGACGGCCATCCGGATTTGTCGGGCATCTGGGACGTGGGAGCGATGACCTACTTTCACGATCTCGCGAGCGGCCTGAAGGGCGAGGACGCGCCCAAGCTGACGCCGTGGGCCGCCACCCTGCAGAAGGCGAGACGGGATCGCAATCACGTCGACGATCCGTACACCTACTGCCTGCCGCTCGGCGTGCCGCGCGAAAACCATCGGAGCCCGTTCAAGATCGTGCAGACGCCGCCGATGACGATCTTCCTCCACGAGTCGTTCGTCGGGAACACGTTCCGGCAGATTTTCACCGACGGCCGTCCGCTGCCGAAGCTCAGCGAAACCGAGCCGGCGTGGCTGGGATATTCGGTCGGCCGCTGGGAAGGCGACGACTTCGTCGTGGAAAGCATCGGCTTCCGCGATCATGGCTGGCTCAGCGCGAACATGGCGTATCCCAACAGCGACGCGCTCCACGTGACTGAACGCTGGCATCGCCGCGACTTCGGCCATCTCGAAGAAACCATCACGATCGACGACCCCAAGGCGTATCTGAAACCCTGGACGAACAAGGTCGTGTTGACGCTGCAGGCCGACACGGAGCTGCTCGACTCGTACTGCGACAACCAGTCGATCATGCAGGCGCACTACAGCATGGGCCCGCGGCCTGAAGAAGCGGCCAGTCCGCGATGAAGAAAGTGGAAAAGTGTAAAGGTTAAAGTTGAAAGTAAGTTCAAAGTTGGAAAGTTGAAAGTGGAGGCGCCAATGCGCGGTGCGATCATTTTTCTTGGCGGATTGATTTGCGGGCTGGCCGTTCAAGCGACCATGGCTCAAACCGGTGATTCGGTCGCGACGACCGGCGTCGTGCTGAACCACGTGGGGCTCAGCGTTCCGAGCATTCCGGAGGCGGCGGCCTTCTACAAAGACAAGCTCGGATTCAAGGAGGCGTTTCGCAACAGCGACGCGCAGGGGAATCCGACCGCCATCTACATGCAGGTCAGCAAGAACACGTTCATCGAGCTGCAGCAGGCCAATGCGCAGCGGCCCGCCGGGCTGAATCACTTCGGCCTCGAGTCGCCGAATATCAAGACGACCGTGGCCACCTTCAAACAGCGCGGCGCCACGGCGAGTGAGCCGGGCGCGCCGAGCGCGTTCTCGCACGCGATTCTCGCGAACGTCACCGATCTGAACGGCCTGCGCATCGAACTGGCCGAGATGGGCCCCGAGTCGCTCCAGCGGAAGGCCATGGACAGCTGGAAATGAAAGCCAGCTGGAAATGAAAACGCTCGGCGTCATGACGATCGCCTGGCTGCTTGCCGCGGCGTCGGCGATCGGTCAGGCGGGCCAGAAACCTCCCATGGCGGAGGAGGTTTTCAAGAACGTCCAGTTGCTGAAGGGCATTCCCGTCGATCAGTTCATGGGCACGATGGGGTTTTTCTCCGCCTCGCTCGGTCTGAACTGCACCGACTGCCACGTCGACGAAAGCGGCGGCAACTGGGCGAAGTACGCTGACGACAACGCGCTGAAGCAGACGACGCGCCGGATGATCCGGATGGTCACGGCGATTAACCAGACGAGCTTCGGCGGACGGCAGATGGTGACCTGCAACACCTGTCACCGCGGCACACGCCACCCCAACGTCATGCCGAGTCTCGCGCTCCTGTACGGCGCTCCGCCGCCCGACGAGCCCGGTGATCCCATTCAGCAGGCGCCCGGGCAGCCCTCGGCCGAACAGGTCCTCGACAAGTACATCGTCGCGGTCGGTGGCGCGCAGCGACTGGCCGCCGTGTCCAGCATCGTCGCGAAGGGTTCGTACAAGGGATTCGACGATGCGGACAAGAGCGTGATGGAGATCGTCGCGAAGTCGACCGGCGAGCGGAGGACCGTCGTGCACACGCTCTCTGGCGAGAGCACGACGACACTGGACGGGCGAGAGGGTTGGATTGCGGCGCCGGAAGCCGAGAAGCCCGTGCCGCTGCTCGCGATCACGGGACAGGAGCTCGACGGCGCCAGGCTTGAAGCGCAGGTCTGGTTTCCCGCGCGCATCAAGCAGGCGCTGAGCAAGTGGCGCGTTGGCGCCCGTGCCGTCATCGGCGATCGCGAAGTGCAGCCGGTCCAGGGTTCGACAGCCGGCGGCGCAACGGTGACGTTGTGCTTCGAGGTCAACTCGGGCCTGCTCGTGCGGCTGGTCCGTTTCAGCGAGTCGCCGGTGGGACGCCTCGTCGCGCAGGTCGACTACTCCGACTATCGTGACGTGTCCGGAATGCAGATGCCTTTTCAGTGGAGGGTCAGCTGGCTCGACGGTCGATCCGTGTTCGAGCTGACCGATGTGAAGCTGAACGCGCCGATTGACGCGGCGACGTTCGCCAGGCCTGGAGTGAAACGATGAAATCGAGAATCGCGGCATTAACAGCCGGTCTCCTGCTGATGGCGGGCGCCGCGCTCGCGCACCACGGGGCCAACCTGTTTGACATGAGCAAGGCGGTGCCCTTGAAGGGAACCGTCACGAGGTTCTACTGGGGCAATCCGCACAACCAGGTCGAATTCGATGTGAAAGACGACAAGGGCGAGATCGCGCATTGGGTGGCCTACACTGAACCGCCGCTCGTGATGCTGGAACGCGGCTGGAGCGTGAAGTCGATCAAGGCCGGCGACGAGGTGACGGTGTACGTCTTTGCCGCCAAGAACGGTGCGCCGGTCGCGAACCTGGCCAAGATCGTATTTGCTGACGGCAAGGAACTCGTCGCGAACAACATCCCGGGAGCGCCCGCTCCTCCGGCCCGGTAGAAAGTTGAAAGGTTAAAGTTGAAAGTGGAAAGTAAGTGGAAAGTGAAAAGTAGCATGCGAAATATTCTGGTCACGACGGCGATCGCGGTGGCGACGGCTGCGGCGGCGGTGACGCTGTCGCCTGCGGTCCGCGCCCAGCAGGGCAGCTCGCTCAAGGCCCCGGATTTGTCTGGCGATTGGATCGCGGACCGCACACGCGGCGGATTCGGTCAGAGCCTGAGCCTCTCCGACATGGGCGGAAGAAATCGAGGAAACGAGAGCGACATCCCGTATCAGCCGTGGGCTCGCACGAAGACGTTGTCGGAGAAGACCTCGACGGGTCCCAACGCGCAGTCCGAACAGACCACCGATCCGCAGGTGATCTACTGCGAGCCTCCGGGCGTGCCCCACATCTACTTGTGGCCGATCAAGACCAAGTTCGTTCAAACGCCTGAAGCGGTGTACATCCTGTACGAGATCGGTCCGTTTTTCCGCGTCGTCTGGCTGAACGCGAAACATCCAGCTGACGTGGATCCGCAGTGGTGGGGACATTCGATTGGGCACTACGAGAACGGGGACACGCTCGTCGTCGATTCCGTGGGTTTCAACGACAAGACGTGGCTCGATCAGATGGGCCATCCGCACACCGAGCAGCTGCATTTGATTGAGCGCTACAAGCGCGTGAATCAGAACCAGCTCGAGCTCGACCTGACGATCGACGATCCCGGCGCCTACACCAAGCCGTGGTTCTCACACAGAAACTTCGCGGTGTCGACCACGGGCTTCCTGCGGTACCAGCAGATCTGCTCGGTGCGTGAGAACCAGCAGTTCTCCGACGCACTGGCGAAGCCGGCCGTCACCACCCCGGGGAAGTAGACGAGCCGGCGACATGGCCCGATGACGCGCGGATCGAGTCACACGGTTGTGGCTGTCGCTGGAGCGGCGATCGTGTCGCTCGCCGCCATCGCATGGGCGGGCCAGACCGGCCCGGCCGAGCGGCCGCCGATGGCTGACACAACGTTCACGAACGTCCAGGTGCTCAAGGGAATTCCGGTCAACGAGTTCATGGAGTCGATGGGGATCTTTACCGCCTCGCTGGGCGTTGGCTGTGACTATTGCCATGTCTCCGAAGCCGGCGGCAGCTGGGCCAGGTACGCCGACGACAACGCGAAGAAGCGGACGGCGCGGCGGATGCTACTGATGATGTCGGCGATCAATCGCGACAGCTTCGGGGGCCGGCAGGTCGTGACCTGCTACACGTGCCATCGCGGCGGCAACCGCCCGAAGGTGACGCCGAGCCTGGCTGCGCTGTACGGCGCGTCGTCGCCGGAGGAGGCAAACGATGTGATTGCGCCGGCTCCAGGTGCGACATCAGCCGACGCTGTGCTCGACAAATACATCCGGGCGCTGGGTGGCGCCGAGCGGCTGGCCGGCCTCACGAGCGTCGCCGCGAAGGGTACATATAAAGGGTACGACGACACCGAAAAGTATCCGCTCGAGGTCTTCGCGAAAGCACCGGGGCAACGGACCACGATCGTTCACGCACGCGACGGCAACCGCACCACGACCTATGACGGCCGCACCGCGTGGACAGCGGCGCCGTCAACCGAGAGGCCGGTGCCGGTACTGGCGCTCGCGGGTGGAGACCTGGACGGCGTGAAGCTGGACGCCGAGCTGTCATTTCCGGCGCGAATGAAGATGGCCCTTCGCAACTGGCGCGTCGGCTTCCGGACGACGGTCGAGGATCGTGACGTCGAAGTCGTTCAGGGCACAAGCGCCGGCGGAACGCTCGCCACGCTCTACTTCGACGTCCAGTCGGGGCTGCTCGTGCGGCTGGTGCGCTACGCCGACTCACGCGTCGGCCGCATTCCCACGCAGATCGATTTTTCAGACTATCGCGACGTGTCCGGCGTGAAGATGCCGTTTCGATGGATGTCCACGTGGCTCGACGGACGCTCAACCATCGAGCTGACCGATGTGAAGGTCAACGTCCCGATTGCGCCGGTCACATTTGGCAAACCGGGTCTCGCGAACGCGAAATAGGAACGAAGGAGCTTGCACATGAAACGATATCTCGCTCTCGTCATCAGCCTCGGTGCGGTGTCCGCGGTGTTCTTTGGAACGCAGATCGCCGGTCCGGCTGCAGCCGCCGACGACTCCGCTCTTCAGGCCGATCGCGCGCTGGGCGCGGCGTTTGAAAAACATGACGGCGCTGCCGTGAACAGGCTTCTGGACGCGGAGTTCACGTGGATCGACACGGACGGCATCATGTGGGAAAGGCCTGATGCGTTGCGGGCCGGCCTCAAGCCGCTCGTCCCCATCACCCCAGATGTCAAAACGCTCGAGCACAAGTATGCCGGGGGCAAGGTCGTCTGGATTCAGAACAACCAGGGGAACAAGTACGCCGCGCACATCTGGGTGCAGCGCCCCGCTGGCTGGCGGCTCCTCCATGCGAACGAGATCGCCACGCGTCCCGCCGACCCGGTGGCCAGTGTCAGGCCCGACTACGCGGTGCCGTGCATCAATCCGTGCAAGGAGGTTCCGTACAAGCCGATCTCAGCCGGCGAGCAGGCAGCGCTCGCGGCCTGGCAGGATCAGGAAGGCGCCAACGGTCCTGGTCACCACGACATGCACATCGGCGACAACGTGGTCGTGATCAGTTCGACGACAACAACGCCTCGCGCGTCAGCCACGGCGCCGGGACCGACACCGGTGAATCCCGCCGCCGGGAACCGTCCGCCCGTCGGCGCGGCACCAGCGCTCTGGGTCCGGACGTGGGATTTCGGCGACGCCGTGGTCGCGATCATGATTCAACCGACGTACGGCGGCAAAGCGTATTGGTCCAGCCGCATTTTCGGCAACCACAACGGCTTCTGGAAGATGGAGGAGAGTTACCACACGACGATCCAGGCGTCGCCGCGCATGACGGCAGTGCCAATACCCGTGGAGCGGACCTCGCGTTAATGAGGGCAGACGTCAGGCTGGCGGCGGATCGCGACGCGTCGGCCGACGTCCCTCATCAGTGCGGAGCATAGAGCGATACGAACTTCAGCTGCGACATCCGCTCGAAGTCGCGATCGAGCGACCAGACTAGAGCGCCCTGCTCCGAGGCCAGCGCGGCGATCAGCAGATCGCCGACACCAAACCGATACCCGGCATCGGCCGACGTCTCCACCCAGGTCTCGATGCGCGTCCACGTCTCGTCCACGGGGTACGACACTGGAAGTGCCGAGAGCCTGCGGCGAAGGGGGACGCGATCTCTCGCCGGTGCGCCGAGGAGGAGTTCCACACGGACCAGCACTGGCAGGATCACTTCGTCGGCATCGAGCAGCGAAACCAGCGCCGCTGCTTCCAGGGCCTCTCGTGAGCGAAGCACGGAGACCCAGACTGACGTGTCGACGACGATCATCGGCGAGTTCCTGCCGGTCGGCGCCGTGACTTGGCGATGTCCAGGTCGATACGCACCTTCCCGAACATCGACTTCAGTTCTTCGACGCGACTCCGGCGAACGATCTCCTTCAAAGCAAAGACCACGGTGTCGGTCTTCGACTTGAAGCCTACGGCCGTGCGCGCCTCCTCGACCAGGCCCTCAGGTAAGTCCAATGTCGTGCGCATACGAACGAGGCTAATTCGTATGCCTCCGGAATGTCAAACTGACATCAAGAAATATGCATCGAACGAGGCCGCATCGAGCCTCTGGGCAGACTTGCGCGATCCCTACTTGCCCACCATGTGCGTCAGATCCTTGTTGTTCTCCTGGCAGATGTATTCCAGAAGCTCCGCGCCAGCCGCCCACGGAATCGTGTAGCTCGTTGTCCACCGCTTCGCATACGCGTGAGGATCGTCGATCGTGACCTCGTAGTGCAGCGTCGCCGCATTCGTGCGCGTGAAGCGCTCGATGGTGTGCAGCGCCTCGCTGTGAGGATGTCCCGCCTGGTCGAGCCATGTCGCTTCGTTGAAGCCGACGGCGTCGACGACGAGCGTGTCGCCGTCCCAGCGGCCGACCGAATCTCCCAGAAACGACGGATTGGGATCCTTCGGATGCGCGCGGCCATCCGTGTAGATCGCCCGCCACACGTGGGCTCCGCCTTCGAACACGAACAGCACACGATCGCTCATCTGAAAGATCTGAAACGGAAACGGCGTCGCCATCAGCCGGGGGATGCCGGGCGGCAGGCACTTCGATTCGGGATCGTGCTGCTGAAGATCCCGCTGGCGTTGTTCGTAGACGCCCTTCGCCCACGGCTGGAACGGCACGTCCACGATTCGTTCGACCGGCGATCGATTCGGATCGCCGACGCCGGCGAGGTTCGCGATCACTCGCGGGTTCCAGGAGCCCTTGCCGTTGCCAAGATCGGGGCGGCCGTCGGGCAAGCGGGGCGTGGGACCGGGCGGAGTCGCGGTCGAGCCCGGCCGGTCGCCAATCCGTCCCGCGATGGCGACCGCCTGTCCAGACGTTCGCACCGGAACTGCGGCGAGGAGTATCGCACCGGCGACGAGGGCGGTCGGAAACCTCATGCTTCGAGCAGGGAACATTATAGAGACGTCCGAGCTTTGGGCCGCTATCCAAACAAAGTTGCCTATCCGACCGACGGCCTGTCACGAAGACACGAAGATCACGAAGAGATCTTTGTACAGGTGATTCGTGTCCTCGTGTCTTCGTGATGAACGGTCGAGGCTAGCCAGCTTAGGCGTCTCTGAAAGCAGGCGTGTGGCCATCCTTTACTTGATCCCCGGCGCGATGCAGAATGCGCGACACACGGAGGACGTCATGCGCTATCTGCGTTCGGGACTCGCGGCGGCCGGTCTTGCTACGGTCGCGATTGTCTGGGCCGCCGGAGCCTCTGCGCAGCGGCCGCAGCCGGCTGAGAAGAGCAACATGGAGCTCGTCGGCTGGAGCGACCTCCAGGGCCGGAGCGCCTACCAGCCGCTCGTCCACAAGCAGGGCGATCGCTTCATCGCGTACATCGGTCACCACGGCGGCTCGACGGTCAACGCCCTCACGGGCAAGACCGAGTCGAACGGGACATCGATCGTCGACGTGACGAACCCGAAGCAGCCGAAGTACCTCGCGCACATTCCCGGCGAGCCGGGACAGGCCGAGCAGGGCGGCGCGCAGATGGTGCGCGTGTGCGACGGCGCGACGCTGCCGCGCGCGGACCGCAGTAAGTTCTATCTGCTCCGGAGCATGGGCAACACCGGCCACGAAATCTGGGACGTCACGGATCCCGCGAAGCCCAGCCGACTGACCGTCGTCGTCAGCGGACTTCGCGATACGCATAAGAGCTGGTGGGAATGCGACACCGGCATCGCGTATCTCGTGACCGGTGTCACCGACTGGCGCACGCGCCGCATGACGTCGATCTACGACCTCAGCGATCCCGCGAAGCCGGTCTTCATCCGCTATTTCGGTTTGCCCGGACAGCAGCCTGGATCGACCGGTCCGGTGCCCACCGATCTGCACGGACCGATCTCGACGGGGCCCAGAGGCAACCGCGTGTACTTCGGCTACGGCACCGGCGGCAACGGCATCCTGCAGATCGTCGATCGCAACAGGCTCCTGAGCGGACCGAAGGAGCCGACCGATGCGAATCTCGTCTATCCGCAGATCGTCCGGGTCGACCTCCCCGCGGATGCCGGCGCGCACACCGCGTTTCCGATGCTCGGGATAACGCTGCCGGAATTCGCCAACCAGAAACTTCGGCCGGGAACAGCCGCGGCCGCCGGCATCGAGCACGATCACGACGACGCGAAGCCGGAGCGAACACAGGCGGGACGAGACTTCATCGCCGTCGTCGGCGAATCGCTGGCCAACGAGTGCTTCGAAAACCGGCAGATGGTGCGGATGGTGGACGTGACCGTCGAGTCGAAGCCGTTCGGCGTGTCCACCTGGACGGCGCCCGAAGCGAGCGGCCATTTCTGCGGCCGTGGCGGACGGTTCGGCACGCACTCATCGAACGAGAACATGACGTCGATCTACTACAACCGCGTCCTGTTCATCGCGCACTTCAACGCCGGTGTCCGCGCGCTCGACGTCCGCGATCCCTTCAATGTGAAGGAAATCGGTTTCTACATCCCCGCGGTCACCGAGAAAACCGACAAGCGCTGCGTCGGACGCGGCAGCGACGAGCGCTGCAAGGTGGCGATTCAGACCAACAACGTAGATGTCGACGACCGTGGCTACATCTATATAGCCGACCGCGCGAACACCGGCATGCACATCCTGGAGCTGACGGGCGCGGCGCGAAAGGTGGCGAACTTCCAATGAAACGTCTGATTCTTGCGCTCGTTGTTCTTGGTTGCGGTTCCGGACCTGCCATTGCGCAGACGACGGATGCAGGGTTCTGGTTGGAACTGTCGCCGTCGATGGCCAAGGTCGCGAAGACGATGCATGCTTCGATTCGGCGGAACCTGGCGGAGGCGGCCGAGCTCATGCCTGCTGCCGACTACAGCTTCAAGCCGACGGCCGAGGCGCGCACGTTCGCGCAGCTCATCGGTCACGTCGTGTTCGCCAACTACCTGATGTGTTCACAAGCGGTCGGCGAGAAGGCGCCCGCCTCTGCCAACTACGAGCAGATCACCGACAAAGCGCAGCTCGTGAAGGCGGTGAACGACTCGCTCGGCTATTGCGATCGGATCTACGAGGCCACGACTGATGCGAATTTCAACCAGGCCGCAACTGTCGGCGGCCTCGGCCCGGCGATTCCACAGGCGCCGACGATTCGTGGCGCCGTGCTGATGTTCAACGTGACCCATAACAACGAGCACTACGGCAACATCGTCGTCTATCTGAGGCTGAAGGGACACGTGCCGCCTTCGACGGCGCGCGCGCGCCAGGCGCAAAAGTGAGTCGACGGCTCATCAGCTCTGGCTCGACGTTCGAAGCAGACATCGGCTACTCGCGCGCTGTCGTCCAGGGACCCTGGGTGTTCGTCTCGGGGACTACGGGATTCGACTACGCGAAGATGACGATCCCGGACGGTCTGAAAGAGCAGACCGAACAGTGCATGAACAACATTGCGGCGGCGTTGGAGCAGGCCGGATCGAGCCTGCGAGACGTCGTGCGCGTCAGGTATGTGCTTCCAGACGGCGATGAGTTTCCACAATGCTGGCCCATTCTGCGGAAGTACTTCGGCGAAGCGCGGCCTGCGGCCATGATGATCGCGGCGAGGCTGGCCGACCCGCGAATGAAGATCGAGATCGAAGTCACCGCCTTGAAGGGTGGTTCCATGAACGCAGACAGGACGACGCCGCTCGGTTGGCAGCCCGCGGAGTGGATTGCCTACTACGGGCAGTGCCGTGAGTTTCAATCGACCGTCGCGCTGAAGTTCATCAATCTGATCACTCAGTCGTCTGTGTTCACCACGGCGGTGTGCGCCGGGATGATCACGCTGCGCACCTCGATCAACAGCCGACTTGGATTCTTTGCCATTGCGGCCGCGGCCATCCTTCCGTTGCTGGTGTTCTGGCGGTTCCTGGTCGCCTACTACCTTCAGGTGCGCGCAGCGGGCGGGGTGTTGAAGGAAATCGAAGACAGGCTGGAGATTCCTGACGGCATGGCGCTGTTGAGGACGCTTCGGCAGAAGCCGTACGCGTTCTACGGGACGAAGTGGGTGGCCGTTCTCGCGTGGTCGTACCCAGTGCTGCTGGCTACGCTGTTGATAACGACCGCGGTCGTTCTCGGTGTACGCCAGCGATAAGACGCGGGAGCATGAACTACGGTAGGTATCCGTCTCTGGTGACCGATCCGTTCAAGCCGAGCGCGGGATGAATCTCATCGGTAGTCTCCATCGATAGCGAACGCGAGCAGAGTATTTTCGGCGCCGGCACCCGTGGCCATGACTATGAACTGGCGGCCGGATCGGGTGCGATACGTCATCGGATCCGCCGTGTTGATGTGCGGAATCTTCGTGCGCCAGACTTCGCGGCCGGTCTTCGTGTCAAACGCGTAGAAATAGCCGTCGCCGCCGCCGATGAACACCAGACCGCTCCTGGTCACCAGCGCGCCGCCGCGGTTGTTCGGCGACCCGAGGCGCTCGGGCAGGGCGATGCCGCGCAGCAGCGGATGATTGCGCAGCGCCTGATTGCCTTCGCCGAGCGGCATGCGCCACGCGATCTCGCCTTTGTTCAGATCGATGGCCGTCAGTACGGCGTACGGTGGTGAGGTGAGCGGCAGGCCGCCGGCGAGCTTCACCGACTCGCCGCCTCGCGCGAACACATTCGAGTACGGCACCGGAACCAGCCGATCGGAGCCATCGTTTTTCGCCAGCCGGTTCAGGCCGACGCCGCGAGTGGCGCGCACGAACAGATAGCCGGTCTCCGGATCGAATGCCGCGCCGCCCCAGTTCGCGCCGCCGCCCTGTCCTGGCCGCTGCAACGTGCCCTCGAGCGACGGCGGAGTATAGAGCGGGCCGATGCGGAACTTCCGCATCTGTTCCTGCGCCATCGCCTTGATCTCAGGTGTGAGGTTGTTCGCCTCGTCCAGCGAAACACCCTGGTCCGTGAAGGCGGGTGGTTTGGTGGGGAACGGCTGTGTGGCGTACGGCTTCTCGCCCGGCACGTTGCTGTCGGCCGGCACGGGACGCTCGACGATCGGCCAGACGGGTTTCCCGGTCACGCGATCGAAGACGTACGTGAAGCCCTGCTTGGTGACCTGCGCCACCGCATCGATCCGCCGGCCGTTGACAGTGATCGTCACCAGGTTGGGCGGCGCCGGGTTGTCGTAGTCCCACAACCCGTGATGAATCGTCTGAAAGTGCCACTCCATCTTTCCGGTGGCCGCGTCGAGACAGACCAGCGATTCGGCAAACAGATTCGCGCCGTGACGCTCGCCGCCGTAGTAGTCGCTGCTGGGCGTCGACGTCGGCAGGTAGAGAAGCCCGCGCGCCGCATCGAGCGTCATCGGCGCCCAGACGTTCGCGTGCCCGTTCTTCCGCCACGACTCGGCCTCCCACGTCGAGGCTCCGGAATCGGTCGGCGACTGCGGAATCGTCGAGAAACTCCAGACGCGTTTGCCTGTGCGCGCGTTGAATGCCTGCACGTAGCCGACCGGATCCGGCAGCTGGACGCGATCGGGCACCTGGCTGCCGACGATGACCAGGTCGCGATACACGACGGGCGGAGAGCTTTGCGTCGCGTGCGAGTTATCCGAGATGCGAGGCAGGTCGTTCAGCGGAACTACGCCGTTGTTGCCGAACGACGCGATCGGTTTTCCAGATTGCGCATCGAGCGCAAACAGACGATCCCGGCTGTTCAAGAACAGGCGCAACGTGTTTCCGTCGCGCCAGAACGCCGTCCCGCGCAGTTTCCAGCCGCTCGCCGAAAGAAGCTGGCCGAGCTTGTACGCTTCGCCGTCGAACCGCCACAGTTCCTTGCCGCTTTCCGCATCAAGCGCGGCGATGCTGTTGTACGGTGTCGTCACGTACAACCTGCCGTCGATCATGAGCGGCGTGCTCTCGAAGAATCCCGGCGATGTCTTGTACTGCTCGATCGGGGTTTCCCAGTGCTTCCATTGCCAGGCCACGCCCAATCGCTGGATGTTCGCGGCGTCGATGTCTGTCAGTGCCGAGTATTTCGTGCCCGCGGGATCGCCGCCGTAATAGAGCCACTCGACCTGCTTCGAGGGCCCATCCGCGCCCACCAGGGATCCCGCGATCAGAAGGACGAGGGCCCAAAACAGTCGCTTCATGGGTGGCCGGACGGATTCTAGATCCAGATGCGAGCGTTGGGCGCGATATCGTTTAGGATTCCGGATCGGTCAAGGAGGGTGACGTGCGCAGTGCTCACATGCTCATCGCGTGCCTGTTCGCCGGGGCGAGTCTTGCGGTCGTGGGGGCGAATCAAGCCGCCGGTACGGCCCGCCGCGCGACGTTGTTCGAAGGCGCGCGCCTGATTGCCGGCGACGGCCGCCCCCCCGTCGAGAACTCCGCGATTCTCGTCGAGGGAGACAGGATTTCCAGAGTCGGGAAGAAAGGCGAGGTTCAGGCACCGGCTGGCGCGACGCGCGTCGATCTGACGGGGAAGACGGTCATGCCCGCGCTCATCGACATTCACAACCACCTGGGTTGGACGAACCTGAAAACGAACCAGGCAACCAAGACCAGCTTCACGCGGGAGCTCGTCATCGATCATCTGCGGCGTTATGCCTACTACGGTGTCGCGGCGACGCTGAGCATGGGCCTCGACCGGTGGAACGTGAATCCCGATCTCCCGTATCAGCTGCGCCGCGAGATCGTTCCTGGAGCTGCGCGCTTCCTGACCGTCGGACGCGGCATCGCCGCCACACCGATGGCCGGTCCCACGGCGGACTATCGCCTCGGGGTTCCGTACGGCGCGCAAACGGAGGCCGAAGGCACGGCCATCGTCCATGAGTTGAAAGGCAAGAACGTCGAGCTGATCAAGATCTGGGTCGACGATCGGCTGGGCACGGTGCCGAAACTCAAGCCGAACGTGTACCAGGCGATCATCAACGAAGCCCATCGCAACGGCATGCGCGTCGTCGCCCATATCTTTGCGATGGAGGACGGCAAGGCGCTCCTGAAAGCCGGCGTCGATGGGTTTGCCCACGGCGTTCGCGATCGCGACGTGGACGAGGAGTACATCTCAATTCTCAAACAGCATCCCAGGACGTGGCTCGGACCGAACCTGCCGGCCCGGACGATGTCGGCGGAAGAGACGGCGGTTGAGATCAACTGGCTGAGGGGCAGTTTTCCGCCAAGCCAGATCAAGCGGATGCTCGATCAGGCGGCGAGCCGGCAGGCTGCTCAGGCCGCGGGCCGTGGACCTGGCGGCGCAGGACCGAACGACGCGTTTGGCATCCAGTGTCGAAACCTGGGGCGAGTACACGCCGCGGGCATGGTGATTGGGCTCGGGACGGACGCCAACAACGACATCGGGTGGGCCGCTCACGTTGAACTGGCGGATATGGTGCGGTGCGGACTCACGCCGGCCGAAGCGATTGTCGCGGGAACCAGGACGTCGGCCGCGATCCTCAAGCTCGACGAGCTTGGCACGGTTGCGGCCGGAAAGAGCGCGGACTTCATCGTGCTCGACGCGAACCCGCTCGACGACATTCTCAACACACGACGAATCAACATGGTCTACAACAGAGGCACGGCCCTCGACCGGGCGGCGATGGACAGGGCGTTCACGAGCGAGGCGAACTGAGGGCGGGCGGTTCAGACGATCCCGAACCCGGCCCGGCGCAGCATCGGAAAGGCGGCCGCATCGAGTACGCCGCCTTGCCCGAACATCAGGGGCGGATCGCAGACATCGTGCGCCAGCAGCCTGGTGCCGAACGCTCCCTCTTGCGCCACGAGCGCATCGCCGGCAGCCCTCGCAACCGGGAGCGCCGTCCGCGTGAGCAGGCTGGTCTCACCGACTTGCGCGCCGACGATGAGTCCGATCGCTGAACGGCGCGCCGCATCGACCACGTCGAGCGAGCGAAGCAGGCCGCCCATCTTCGACACACGGACGTTGACGATCCAGCTGCCGGGCGGCCCTGGCAGCGCGGCAAGCTGTTCGGCGCGCAGGAGGCTCTCGTCGAGGACAATTCGACACCCGAGCGCATCGGACAGCCGGGCGAGCTGCTCGTACTGGTTCGCCCCGAGCGGCTCCTCGATCGCAAAGAACGAATAGTCGAGCGAGCGAAGAAAACTGATCGCCTCGTCCGCATTGCTCCAGAGATTGTTGGCGTCCACGCGCACCCGGAGGCCGGCGCCGCCGAGGCCGCGCATGACCGCCATCTTGGCGCGATCGCTCTCGAGGTTTCCTGAGAGCTTCAGCTTGAAGTCTGAGAATTCGAAACGGACATATTGACTGGCGGCCGCCTTGAAGGCTTCCGGTGACGCGTCTCCAAGAACCGCCGTGTAGCGGAACGTGCCTTCAAGCTCGGGCAGCGAGAGCAAACGCTCGACCGTCTCATCACCATCCTTCGCCAGGGCGTCGAGGAGCGCGAGCTCGATCGCGCACCACGCGGCCGGGTGTTTGTCGATCTCGCCGGCGTTTGCCGCCATCCAGGCGCGGAGCGAGGCAAGGTCGCCGACCTCCGCGCGCAGCGCATCAACGTAACGGCCGGCGAACGCGATCGCGCTGTCGATCGACTCGCCAGTCACGTACTCCCGCGGGCACGATTCGCCGCAGCCGGTGACGCCGCCGTCCAGGGTGACGTCTGCCCACAGCGTGGATGTTTGCGATCGCTCAGCCGACGCGTGGCGGAACGCGACGGTGAACGGGATGTGCAGCGGTTTGACGTCGAGACGCTGAATGCGGGTCCGAGCCATGGCCGTCAGGCGAGGTAGTCGTCGAATGCGAATTTCAGATCCTTGCGATACTGCAGCACGACGGGCTTGAACTGGCCCTCACGCTGTCCTGCTCGGACGTACGCCATCTTGTACGCCTCGCCGGCGCCGCGTTTCAGCCAGACGAGGTCGAGGGGCTTGAGGCGGCCGCTGGCGCGCTTGCCGTGGTATTCGATGTTCAGTTCGCCGAGCCTGTGATCGATCTGCGCCGCGATCGCCGGGCCGTCCGAACGCCTGCCGTCGCCGGGTTCCAGGAACAGGCGGTAGCCAGGCTCCTGCTCGTCGGCGACCATCACGAAGAAGCTCGAACTGAAGCCGCACCGCGATGCGATGCTGGAGACGCTGTCGATCGTCTGCGCCTCGTAGAGCTTTTCGCCGGTGAGGCTCGTCACGCCTTTCCCTTTCTGAACGAACCGCAGCAACGGCGTGGCCTGCAGGAATCCCGTCACCTCGACGAGATCGTTCATGAAGTAGCGATACAGCCCGGAGGCGGTCGTGATGATCACGTAGTAGGCTCGTCCCGCCTCGAGCTCGCCCAGCATCCGAAATACCGGTCGGCCGTCGTCCCACGCCGACTGCTCGACGAATTCGAAGAAGTGGTGATTGAGCGGCGGCAGCCCGCCGGTGGTTTCGACGTTCAGGGCGATGGTGCCCCGGCACTCGCTCGATTGATACCCGAGTTCCATGACGGCTGTTGACGCCGGAAGCTTCCCGCGCAGCTGCCCGAGCGCGATGCCGCAACTGCCGCCGGTCCAGGTCGTGATCAGCCGGATGTCCGGCCAGACGTTCGCAAACGTCAGCTCGTCGTGCCGGGCCAGGCTGGCGGATCGATCGGGCATCGGCGTCAGGCGTTCGGCAAGAGCCGCACGCAGCGGCGGCTCGAGCGATTCGAGCGGCTCGAAGGTCCCTGTCGCGAGGCTGTGAAGCAGCATCTCCTTCTGTTCGTTCAGAAGGCCAATCAGCCGCAGGAAAGTGCTCGGGTTTGGCGAACCGAGGTAGGTAATCGACGGTTCGTTCAGTGCAAGGCGCAGGATCACGAGGTACTTCAAGTGGTAGTCGGCGATGGTCGACACATCCGGAGGAATGACGAATCGTCGTTGAATCACCCGGGGCATCGATCGATACAGATGGCCGGAGACGGAGCCGACCACCTGCCCGGTATCGAGGTGGCCTTCGACCGACGCGCCCATGATGCCCCACGCCTTGCCGTCGAACGCCGCCGGGCAGGCCCGGTACTGCAGGTACGAAAACAGCGCCTGCTCACGCTTGTGGTACGCCAGGAGCGTCGGTGTGATCGGGATGTACTTGGGACGGCCGGTGGTTCCGCTCGTTTGCGCGTAGAAGAGGGGCGTCTCGCTCGTCAGCGCGGCCGCTCCGGTGGTCCGCTGCTCGTCGATGTAGGGCCGGAGTTGCTCGTACTCCTGGATCGGCACGCGTTCCTGAAACTGCGCCGGGTCGCGGATTTCTGAAAAATGGTGCTCGCGTCCGAAGCGAGTATCCCGATTGCTCGCGAGCAGCGTCGCAAGCACCTGTCGCTGCGCGCGATCCGGTGCTGACGCGCATCGTTCGACGGGACGCCAGTACAGCGCCTCGTACGCCCGCATCGACGCACGCAAGAGGATGCCGCGCACTGGCTCTTCAGCGCTTGAACGGCGCGCCCATCAATTGCAAGAATGATTTCGGATAGGCCGGGTCCTGCAGCCCCAGTTGATCGACGTGGCGGTTCTTCGGCAGATACCACGTGCCGAACAGCACGTCCCAGATGATGACCGTGTTGCCGTAGTTGGCGTTCGACTCGCGCGGCACCCGCGAGTGGTGCCACCGGTGGGTCTCCGCGCTGCCGACGATGTAGTTCAGCAGGCCGTAGCGAAGCGCGATGTTGCAGTGCTGAAAGAAGCCGTTGGTCGCGTAGGAGACGTAATACAAGGCAAGCACTCTCGCATCCACCTGCATGAGCAGGAACGGCAGGCTGTCGAGCGACATCTGCAGCGCCTTCTCGATTGGGTGGAAGCGCGACGTGTTGAGCCAGTACAGCTGCTCGACCGAGTGATGCACCGAGTGAAGACGCCACAGCGTGTCGTTTTCGTGGGCGGCGCGGTGCAGCCAGTAGCGAAGAAAGTCCACCGCGAGCACCATCAGCACTGCCTGGAGCCAGATCGGCCACGCATGTGGCCAGAGCCGGGCGATCGGCAGGTTGAGGGCAGCAGCGGGCTTGATGAGCGCGTATGTGAAGAGGAATCCCATCAGCGGCGGAAACGCGAGCTGCACGATGACAAGAAACGTCAGATCGGTTCTGACTTCACCGCCCGGCGGCCGCCAGTCGGCACGATGTGGAAACGCCGATTCGAGCAGCGTGACTGCCGCCGCGGTCGCGAGCACGGGCACGTACGTGCTGACGATCAGCGGAGACCCGCTCCACTGGAGCAGTGCGAACAGCGCATAGGCGAGCGTCATCACCGCGGGATAAATGAGCCAGGGGAGCAGGCGAGAGGAGGCGCTGGTCATGGGACGCTCCTGACCGGAATTATCGGCAGTACGATCCGGGAAGGCGAGTGCTGGCCGTGGTACAGCCACTGGGATGCCGGCGCGACGCTTCGCGCAATGGCCGCCGGTTCGCCGGTATTCGGATTGCGATCGAACCGCGGGAAATTGCTGCCGGCGATCTCCAGTCTGATCCGGTGTCCTTTGCGAAAGACCATGCTCGTCGGCCACAGGCTGATCGTGATTTCCGTGGGTGTCGAGGCGCCAGGCGCCGGGTCCGCGCGATACGAGCGCCTGATGATTCCGTCGCACACATTGTAGGCGACGCCGTCCGCGTGGACGTCGACGAGCTTCGCGGTGAAGTCGGCGGAGGGAGACGTCGTGGCGACGTAGAGCACAGCGGACACAGGACCGGTCACTTCCAGATCGCCGGCAAGAGGTGCCGTGCTGTAGACGAGGACGTCGGAGCGCTGTTCGACGTCGTTCTGCGGCACCGTGCTGCTTTCTCCGAGCATGGCGCCCCCGCGCGTCGGCACCGGCGCCGCGGGACTTGAAACGAAGACATCCGGCCGATCGTCCTCGCCGGCGTTCCCGGTGGTGAGCAGTCCGTCGCCGCCGGCGGTGTTTGCGTGGCCGCCGCTGCGCAAGTACCACGCGGTTTCTCGTGCGCGCCTCAGCGGCCATTCCTGTTCATCGCGCCAGGTGTTCGCACCCATCACGTAGAGGCGAACCGGCGCCGCAGGAGGGGTCTCGCGGGATTGCAGATGACGATCGAACCAGGGGAGGCTGGGCGCGAGGCTTTCGAGCCGGTAGTTCCGATTCCGAACGCGGTCGGGCAGATCGACCGTCGCTGCGTGGCCCCACGGCCCGACGATCAAACGCGTCGCAGCGGCGACGTCCGATCGCGCGTCGCGACGGATGCGGACGAAGTCGGCGAGCTGGCCGGGAAGGAACGGATCGAACCAGCCACCCATCAGCAGCACCGGCGCCTGCAGCGTGGCCGCGCGATTCTCGCCGTCGACCGCCTCCCAGTAGCTGTCGCGACTCTGGTGCGTCACCAGGTCGTCGAAGAAGCGAATATCACCGGCGGCACGGTCGTCAGCGGCCATCACCGGAAACCCGTCGAAGCCGCGGCGCAGCTCTTCCCTGGACGGCAGCACATCGTCTGCGCTCAGGTTGCGCAGGGCCCAGAACAGCGCGCTGGCGAGCGACAACGCCCCGCCCGGATAGAGCATGCCGTGAAAGTCGGTGCTGGCAATCTGGACCATCAACGCGGATCGGCCGTCAGGCGGCGACGGCAGGCGGTCGGCGATGGCCCACTGCGTGTGGCCAAACGTCGAGCCGCCCCACATGCCAAGCCGGCCGTCGAACCACGGCTGCTGTCTCAGCCAGTCGAGCGTCTCGAGGCCGTCGTGCCGCTCGTTGACGAGCGGTGTGGGATCGCCGCCCGAGCCGTGATGGCCACGCGTGCTCTGGATCACGACCGTGTATCCATGCTCAGCCCAGAAGCGGCCGACAATGGTTGCGAACAGCGACGCCTTGATCGACTCGGCCATCGGAAGCCGCACGAGAATCGTCGGTGTCCGCGCGGTCCGCAACGGATGGAAAACATCCGCCACCAATTTCACGCCGTCGCTCGTCGTCATCGCGACGCCCCGATCGATCCTGACGGCGTACTCGGGACGGCGGGCGTCGAGCATCGCGCCGAGGATCGCCGGAGAGACCTGGTAGGTCGCCCAGACCGCAACGCCGCCTGCAACAATCACGCACGCCACCGTCCGGAGCGCGCGCACGCCACTCGATCGGCGGACGGGCGCCGGAGTCGAGCGACGATGGTAGTCGCCGAGCGTCAGGATGAACCCGGCGAGCACCCAGTGAAAGAAGATCGGAATGGACCCGCCGGTCCAGCGCTCGAGCGGGTAGAGCGACATGCGGATGACGTAGCGGATCACCATCACCGCGAAGTACACGGTGCCGACGCTCAGCAACAGCGTGCCCAGCCATCGGCGCGGCGTGACGAAGAAACCGCGCCCGCGGACGAAGTCCCGGCACACCCAGCCGTATGCGAAGACGATGGCAAGCTGGCTGGCGACGAGCTGTGGATAGGGCACGAGGCCCGAGAACCATTCCTCCCACGGCGGAAGGAAGCCGCCGAAGCCGGCGGCGATGAGCGCCTGCGCCAGCACTCGCAGGATGAACAGTCCCAGGAGCGCCGACAGCACGAGTGAATATCTGTCCTTCACGTGCTACGGCACCCGAGGGCTCGGCGGCTCGACTGGAACGTCACCAATGCGGCGATGCTGCATCGTCATGGCGTGGCTGTCGCAGAAACTCTCCATCAGGCTTGTGTCGGGCAGGAGCGCGAGGGGCGCCTTCACCGTCCATGGTTGTACGTACGCCTTCGGATCGATGATCGTGACGGCCAGCTCCATGTGGCCGTAGTCGACGCGCCGAAAGCGCTCGATCACACGCAGTGCATCACTGTGGGGCCGGCCGATCAATGTATCGAGCCACCCATCGTCGCGAAAGCCGGTGGTCTCGACGACGAACGTTTCGCCGTCCCACCGGCCGACGGAATTCCCGAGCCACGTCGGTTCGCCGGCAGCAGGCAGAGCGCGTCCGTCGGTGTAGACCTGGCGAAACGTCATGCTCGCGACCGTCTCGTACAGCAGGGCAGTGACTTGAGGCGTCTGCAGAATCCGGAACGGCGCCCCGGCAAAATTGATTCGCGGCGTCCCGGGGGGCAGGCAGTAGCCGTACGGATCGTCGACATGATTCCGCGCCTGGCGCTGCTTCTGAATCGCGGCCGCCCACGGCGTCATCTGAACGTCCTCCGCCTTCAGGTCCTTCGCGAGGTTGAAGAACAAGCTTCTGATGAAGCAGTCATCGCGCCCGTAGATCCCGCATTCGACGGCCCAGATCCCGGACAAGTCGGGCCGCCCATCCGCCGTCCGCGGAGCGGGAGCCGACAGGTTCGGCTTGCCGTCAGCCTGCCGTGGAGTCCCTGGAGTGGGGAAGCTGAGCCACTGCGCGCGCGCGGCCGGAATGGCGAACGGACAGCACATGATCGCGGCGAACACGAGACGTTTTCCCATTGTCCCCATGGCCTCTCCTTGTACGGTCGAACTACACAATAATGCTTTCGATCCTGCGGAGTTGATAGAATTCGCAGGCCTGAGGGGCTGAGAATGATCATCGACTCGCACGGACACGTCACCGCTCCCGACAGTTTGTATGTCTACAAAGCGCAGATCCTCGCGCACCGTGGAGCGCACGGGCGCGGCGGCAATCTGGCGAACGACGACGACGTGAAGAAGGCGCTGAATGCGCCGGTGTTCGGCGGCAGCTCGCACCTCGCGCAGTTGACGGAAGTGGGCACCGACCTCCAGCTCGTCTCGCCGCGGCCGTATCAGATGATGACGAGCGAGCATCCGCGGCTCGTGCAGTGGTTCGTCGAGGAGACGAACAACATCATCGCGAAGCAGGTCGAGCTGTATCCCGACACGTTCCGCGGCGTCTGCGGCCTGCCGCTCACGCCGAACGTCAGCCCGAAGGCCGTCGTGCCGTATCTGGAGAAGTGCGTCAAGGAGCGCGGGTTCGTCGGCTGCCTGCTCAATCCGGATCCGGGCGAGTGCAGCGGCGTCGAAACGCCGCCGCTCGGCGATCGCTTCTGGTATCCGCTCTATGAAAAGCTCGTCGAGCTCGACGTCCCCGGCCACATTCACTCGACCGGCTGCCGATCCGAGCGCCTGCCGTACTCGCTGCATTTCATCAACGAAGAGAACATCGCCGTCGTGTCGCTGCTGAACTCGCAGGTGTTCAACGATTTTCCGACGCTGAAGATCCTCGTGTCGCACGGCGGCGGCGCGATCCCGTACCAATACGCGCGCTTCGAAGCGAGCTCGCTGCGCGGCAAGGGGCCGCGCTTCTCGGATCAGATGCGCAAGCTCTATTACGACACCGTGCTGTACTCGAAGGACGCGCTCGAGCTGCTGTTCAAGACAGTCGGCGTCGACCGATGCCTGTTCGGCACCGAACGGCCTGGCGTCGGCACGGTCAAGGATCCGAAGACGGGCCGGTGGCTCGACGAAACACGGTTCACGATTGAAGGGATCGACTGGTTGAGCGCGGCCGACAAGAAGCTGATCTTCGAGGATAACGCGAAGAAGGTGTTCAATCTGAAGGTCACGGAACCGGCGACGGCGTGAACACGGGCAGGAAAGGCAGGAGGGGCAGGATGGGCAGGAAGGGAATCCTTGCGATCGTGGCGCTGCTCGTGGTGTTCGCGGGCTCGAACCACGCGCAGCAGCTCCAGAAGATCACGATCAACTACCCGACACGCAGCGGCGCGACGTGGCCGATGTACATCGCGAAGGAAGGCGGCTACTACCAGAAGTACGGCCTCGACGTCGATTTGCAGTTCGGCGTGCATCCCGCCGGCATCGCGATGCTCACCAGCGGCCAGGCCGTCATGGTGAACCACTCGCTCGAGCAGGGCATGGTGGCAAGCACGAAAGACCCCTCCGGATTCGCGCTGCTGGGCAGCTCGTCGAACAAGGGCCTGTTCGCGCTGTTGGGCCAGAAGCAGTTCTCGAACCCGAAGGAGCTCAAGGGCAAACGCATCGCCGTCGGGCAGATTGGCGACGCGCCGTACAACTACACGGTCGCGCTGCTGGGCACCTACGGCCTCGGCGTTCGCGATGTGGAATGGATTCCTGTCGGCACGGATGTCACCGGACGAGCGGCTGCGTTGCAGACGAACCGCGCGGACGCGACGCTCCTGACGGCGCCGAATTACTTCCGGCTCGAAGAAGCCGGCTACAAAGTGCTGGCAAACCTGGCGGAGCGCGAGGTCTACGCCGCCACCGTCTATCTGTTCAGCCGGAAGGCGCTTACCGCCTCACCAAAGCTTGGCGAGTCGATCATCAAGGCGCACGCGGAAGCGATCAAGCGCTTCTACGACGACAAGGCGTTCGCCGTGAAGGCCTACATCGCGTTCGACAAGCAGCCGGAAGCCGACGTGGCCCGCATCTACGACCTCTACAGGAACGGCAACATCTTCGACCGCGTGCCGTATGTGCTGGCACCGGCCATCAAAGCCATCGTGACACAGCAGGTGGATCCGCGGCTCGCGGCGGATCTGAAGGCATTCGACTTCCACAAGGTCGTCGACAATAGCAACGTCGCCCGCCTGGTAAAGGAAGGCTTTTTCGAGCAGCTATTCGGCGCGGACGTGAAGGCCGAGGAGCAGCGGAGAGCGAAGCTGGCCTTCTGAATCTTCTGTCCGCGTCGTGAAGCTCGAGATTGCCAACCTGTCCAAGCGCTACTACGTCGAGCGCGAGGAGCGGGAGACGGTCGCCCTATCCGACGTCTCGCTCTCGGTCGACGACGGCGAGTTCATGGCCATCGTCGGCCCCAGCGGCTGCGGCAAGACCACGCTGCTGAATATCGTTGCCGGGTTGTTACCGTACGAGATGGGCACTCTCTCGATCGACGGCCGGCGGATCACGGCCCCTGGCGTCGACCGCGCCGTCGTCTTTCAGCACGCCAGCCTTCTTCCGTGGCGCACCGTGGCTGGAAACGTCCGCTACGGGATGGAGATGCAGGGCCGCTTCGATCGGCAGACGATGGGCGAGCGGACGGAGTACTTCATCAAGCTGGTCGGTCTGGAAGGGTTCGAGCGGCACTATCCGTCTGAGCTGTCGGGCGGGATGCAGCAACGCGTCAACCTGGCGCGCGCCACAGCCGCCGATCCCCAGGTGCTGCTCATGGACGAGCCGTTCGCCGCACTCGATGCGCAGACGCGCGAGCTCATGCAGGCCGAGCTCCTGAAGATCTGGGCGAGCGCGCACAAGACGGTGCTCTTCATCACGCATCAGATCAACGAGGCGGTGTATCTGGCCGACCGTGTGGCTGTGATGAGCGGCCGGCCAGGCCGGGTGAAAGCGGTCTTCCCGATTCCCTTCGCGCGGCCGCGGCCACTCAGCCTCAAACGCGATCCGAGGTTTCTGCAGATCGAAGACGAGATCTGGAAGATTGTGGAAGAGCGGCCGGCGTGAAGCGCAGTTTCTACCAGAAACACGAAGCGCTCATCCTCGGCGGAACCGCCGTGCTGCTGGCGATCGCCGCCTGGCAGGCGATCTGGTCGGCGGGGAAGATCTCGCCGCTCTTTTTCACTGGACCGTCCACGGTTGCCGCCCGTTTCCTGGAGGAGTGGACGAACGGCCGCCTCAAACAGGACCTTATATATAGCGGCACGAACTTCGTGATCGGCGTCGGCCTGGCGATCGGCGCGGGCGTGGTGCTCGGCGTGATCATCGGGTGGTACCGGCGGCTGGCGATGGTGTTCGAGCCGTTCGTCAACGCGTTGTATGCCACGCCGCGTGTTGCGCTCATCCCGCTGATCCTCATCTGGTTCGGGATCGGGATGTGGTCGAAGGTCTTTATCGTGTTCATCAACGCGTTCTTTCCCGTGCTGATCAACACGATCGGCGGTGTCAGGGCGACCGACACGAACCTGCTCCGAGCGGCCAGGGCGTTCTGTGCGTCCGACTGGCAGATCTTCAAGACCGTGGCGATCCCGGGCGCCGTGCCGTTCATCCTCACCGGCGTGCGACAATCCGTAGCCCTCGGACTGATCGGCGTCGTCGTCGGCGAAATGTTTGGCGGCAGTCAGGGCATCGGCTATATGGTCAACTACGGCGGCCAGACGTTTCAGACCGACACGGTGTTCATGGGCGTGGTGATCATCGCGTTGTCGGGAATCCTGCTCACGTGGCTCGCCGAGCGTCTCGAGAAGCGCTTTTCGCGCTGGAGAACGGATATCACGTAGGGCGGCCCTTTCAGGGCCGCCAAAGCGGGGGCTGAAAGCCCCCGCACTACAGAGTTCACAGGGGAGATTCGTAAATGGCCGAGATCGTTCTGGGAATTGGCGCATCGCACGGGCCGCTGCTGTCGACACCGCCCGAGCAGTGGGACCTGCGGGCGAAGGCCGACCGCGAGAACAAGAGCCACTGGTTTCGAGGCAAGACGTACGACTTCGAGTCGCTGATGAAGGAGCGTTCGCCTGGATTCGCGAGCCAGATCGACATCGACACGCGGCGCGAGCGCTCGATGAAATGCCGGCGCGCCATGGAGACGCTCGGCCAGAAGTTCAATGCCGTCGCGCCGGAAGCCGTCGTCATCGTCGGCAACGATCAGCGGGAGTTCTTCAACCCTGGCCTGACTCCGGCGATTACCGTGTACCGCGGCAAGGAGATCAGGAACGTCCAGCACCTGCACGAGGATCAACCGGGCCTCAACATCGCGGAGCCGGGAAACTCTCCAGAAGAGGGCGCGACCTATCCAGGCGCGACGGCGCTGGCCGATCACATCCTCGACTCGCTCGCCGACGAGAACTTCGACCTCGCGCAGTCGGACGACACGCCGAGCGGCGCACCGCGTGGCGGCATTCCACACGCCTACGGGTTCCTGTATCACTCGATTCTTCAGGACAAGACGCCGCCGAGCGTGCCGATCATCCTGAACGTCCATTTCCCCCACAACACGCCCAAGCTCAATCGCTGCATCGAGCTCGGGCGCGCGCTCTACCGTGCGATCACGAGCTTCAAGGGCTACAGCCGGGTGGCGCTCATGGCGTCTGGCGGGCTCACGCATTTCGTCATCGACGAAGATCTCGATTGGGCCGTGATGAACGCAATGAAGAACCGCGATGAGAAGGCGCTGGCCGCGCTGCCGGAAAACCTGTTCAAAGTCGGCACGGCCGAGATCAAGAACTGGTATCCGGTGATCGCCGCGATGAACGCCGCCGGCCTGAAGTACCACCAGGTGGATTACGTGCCGTGTTATCGCTCGGAAGCCGGCACCGGCAACGCGATGTGCTTCGCGTATTGGGAATGACGCTCACTTCGGCGATACGCCCATCCGTTCGAGAAGCTGACCGAAGCGCGGGTCTCCGCGCAGCGTGTCGAGACGAGGATCCACGGGGAGGATCATGCTCTCGGGGTCGCCGTCGCCAAGGGATTTGTCGAGCCAGCTGAAGGCCCGCCCGCGATCGCCGAGCCCGGCGTAGACGGCCGCGAAGTCGTAGGCCGGCACCGCTTTCGAGTGCGAGCGCTTCGCAAGCTCATCGAGCACGGCCAGTGCATCCGCTCGGCGTCCGAGCACCGCATACGCATAGCCGACACTCCCTCCAGGGCCGCCGTCCGGATGGCGATGGTAGGCCTGCGCGGCGGCGAGCGCCTCCTGGTTGGAGTGGAGACGTTCGAGCGCGAGAAACGAGACACGGCGGGCTTCGGGAAAATCCGCCGCCATTTGCTGCGTTTTGCGGCACTGCTCGACCGCGGCCTCGTAGCGGCCGGAGAAATACAGGAGCTGCGCGTGGTCCGCGTTGATGATGAGCGACAACGGGTCGAGCTGCTGCGCGCGTTCGATCGCCGCGATGCTGTCGTCGACGCGGCCGAGCGACGCAAAATTGTACGCGCGCCACTGGTGGGCGCTCGCGTAGCCGGGATTGAGCTCGAGGGCGCGGGCGAACGCGCGCTCCGCTTCTTCCCACTGCCACTCATGCATGCGGATGTGGCCGAGGGACGCGTAGGCAGCTGCCTCCGCCGGATCGAGCGCGATCGCCCGCAGCGCCGCGGCTTCCGCTCTGGCGAAAGCGTCCCGATGAGGCAGCAGATAGAGCATGTCGCCCAACATCAGATAGGTGTCCGCGAGGCCCGCGTAGGCCGGGGCATAGAGCGGATCGAGCGAAAGGGCCTGATTGAACTGCTCGATGGCCCGTGGCGCTGCTTCGCCCGAACGCATGTTCCAGAAGTGGCGGCCTCTCAGGTACGCCTCGTAGGCGGCCGTTCCAGGCTCGTGCCGCGGGCGAGGGTCGTTCTGCACGCGAGGGGCGAGTGCAATCTCCGTGGTGATGGCCCGCGCCACCTCCTCCTGCAGCAGCGGCACGTCCCGCACGCTGCGGTCGTACGCACCGGTCCACACGTGCTCGCCAGTCGCCAGCCGCACGAGTGCCAGAGCCACCCGCATCCGCTCTCCAGATCGGGCCACGGACCCCTCGAGAGCGGCGTCAACGTTCAGCCGGCGTGCGACGTCCGGCAGATCGCGGTGGTTCTTGAACTCCATGACGGAGCTGCGGGAGATCACGCGCAGGCCGGGTGTGCGTGCCATTTCCTGGATCAGCGCCTCCGTGATGCCGTCGGCGAAGTACTCCTGATCCGGCTCGCCGGAGGCATTCCGCAGCGGCAGGATCGCGAGCGAGCGGATCGGCGCCGGTGCCGCCCGGTTGGCCGGCCGAAGTCCCCAGACCCCGGCCGCCACGGCGATCGCCGCCGCAACGGCAGCGCTCGCGATGACCATCCTCCGGCGCCGAGTCGAGCGGTGTTCCAGAGCTGACAGGAGCGCGGTCCGCACGTCGAGCGCCGACGAGAAACGGTCCTCGGGCTTTTCTGCGAGGCACCGCACCACGACGCGCTCGATCGCGCGCGGCACGCCGTCGCCTGGCGTGAACGCGACCGACGCGGCCGACACCGTACGCCCTGTGAGCATCTGATACAACACCGCGCCGAGGGCGAAGATGTCGGCGCGATGATCGACCGCACGGCCCTGAATGCGCTCCGGGGCGATGTAGCCGGGCGTGCCCAGCATCGAGCTCAGGCCGTCGGCGCCGGGGGAGTCGTGCCCCGCCCCGCGGCTGTCGTCGAGCAGCTTCGCGATGCCGAAGTCGAGGATCTTCATCCGGCCCTGCCGGGTGACGAACACGTTGTCGGGTTTCAGGTCACGGTGAACGACGCCTTTGGCGTGCGCCGCGGCGAGACCGTCCGCGATCTGCACGGCCGCGTCGACGCTCGCTTCGAGCCCCGGTGATCCACGCCGCAGGAGCCGGCCCAGCGTCTCTCCCTCGAGCAGTTCCGAGATGACGTACGGCGTGCCCGCCTCGTTGCCGACGTCGAAGACGGCGACCACGTTCGGATCGCTGATGGCTCCGGCCACTCGCGCTTCCGACTCGAAGCGGCTGAGCGCTGCGGCGTCGCCAAACAAGTGCGGGCGCACGACCTTGAGCGCGACGTCACGTCCCAGGCGCACATCGCGGGCACGATAGACCTCCCCCATTCCTCCTGCGTCCAGCAGTTCGACGACCTCATACGGTCCGAGCCTGCGGCCGGGAGAAAGCGCGGGAGCCTCCGAGCCGGCGTCCATCACCGCGGCGATGTTCGCGGCACGGTCGGGCGCTTCGAGGAAATCCCTGGACGCGGCGTGGGCCGCGAGCAGGGCGTCGACGTCCTGCCGGAGCTGAGGGTCGCCGGGACAGGCGGCGTCGAGAAAGGGCGATCGTTCTTCCTGCGGGCGATCCAGCGCGGAGAAGAAGAGGCGGCGGACCTGTTCCCAGCGCTCGGAAGTCATGCGGTTGATAGCGGGATTGGAGCCGGGAGCAGCCTACGGTCGTTGCGAGGATCTGTCAAACCTTACGGCGACTGGATGTGATGCTGGGTGATCTTCCGGTACAGCGTCTTGCGATCGAGCCCGAGCACGCGCGCGGCGGCGGCTTTGTTGCCCGACACGGCATGAAGGGTCCGCGAAATGTGCTCGCGTTCGACATCCGCCAGTCTCTGGCCTCTCGCCGATCTCGGTTCGCATGACGGCCCTTCGCGGAGGCGATCGGGAAGATCGCCGACCGCGATGACACGGCCGTCGCCGAGCACAAGAGCCCGCTCGATCACGTTCTCGAGCTCCCGCACGTTGCCCGGCCACCGATGATGCCGCAGGACCGCCATCGCCTCGGCTGACACGGAACAGTCGCCCGCGCCGATGGAGGCGCCGTACTTGTCCAGAAAATGCAGGACCAGCGGCAGCAGGTCGTCCGGGCGTTCGCGGAGCGGGGGCACACATACTTCGATGACGTTGATGCGGTACATCAGGTCTTCGCGGAAGCGATCTTCCCCGGCGAGCGCCATCAGATCCCGATGCGTGGCGGTGACGATTCGCACGTCGGTCGGCACCGGCGCGGGCGCTCCCAGCGGATGCACTTCTTTTTCCTGCAGGACCCTCAGCAGCTTGCCCTGAAGCGCGGGCGCCATGTCGCCGATTTCGTCGAGGAAGATCGTGCCGCGCTGCGCCGCCTGAAAGAGTCCGCGCTGATCGTCGCGCGCGTCGGTAAATGCGCCCCTGCGGTGCCCGAAGAGCTCGCTTTCGAGCAGCGTCTCCGGAATGGCGGAGCAGTTGACCGCGACGAACGGCCCAGCCGCGCGCGGGCTCCTTCTGTGCAGGGCCCGGGCCAGCAGCTCTTTCCCCGTTCCGCTTTCCCCGATGAGAAGCACGGGCGTATCGCGTCGCGCGGCGCGATCGATCAGATCCATCACGCTCAGCATCGCCCGAGACTCAGCCAGAATCCGGAAAGACTCATCGTGAACCGGCTGCGCTCGAGGCAGCTCGCGCGCCATCTGCCGATTCACGTTCGCATCGTCGGCGCCGATCGGCGCCGAAGATCTGACGTGCATCTTAAGCAGTGTACGAAAGGTCCGCCGCTTTTTCGAGCTCATCCTCCGTCACGATTGCGAATCCCTTCCGTAACCGGCGAGTAAAGGTGTGGGACGAATCGCCACACGCGTGGCCGATCGCCACAGAAGCCGGAATGCCGCGCGCCGCTTTGTTCCTGTTTTCGCGTGGCCAGTGGGCACAGGCGTTGCGAGAAGCTGGTTGATTCGACAGTGGACTTCACTCTCGCGACAAACCACACGACAGGCATCGACTCGTCAATGGAGGAGGATTACATGGCCGGAACCGCGTTTGGATTTGGACTGCCGATCACATCTGCCACCACACCGCTCACGCCCTGGGGGCTCTCGCCGTACTCGACATTGCCCGTTCAGCAGATCCACCAGCTCCTGCAGAGCGTCCCGCAGCAGCTTCAAGTCCTTCAGCAGCTCGAATACATCCAGCAGCAGCAGCTTCAGCAGCTGCTGCAGATCGTGCCCGCACAACTCGCGCAGGTTCAACAATTGCTTCAGGTGGCGCTGCAGCAATTACAGCAGACCGGGCAGCCGTATGGCCAGATGGCCGGGGCCGGCGCACTCGCCGTTTCGCCCTGGGGGATCTCGCCTCAGTTCTACGGCGCCCAGCCCGCTCAGATCATGTAGCGCTGCCGCACGGTCCTGCGGCCGGCCGTCGTGCCGGCCGCAGGCCGTCGATTCAGACAATCAGCATCAGGAGGAACTCGTATGGCTTCAGAAGTCCTTTTCGGATCCGTACCACAGGTCTGGCCTTCACTCGCCGCGCCATCGTTTGGATATGCTCAGACGCCGATCGCCCCAGGCAGTCGCCCGATGAGTCCGATTGCGCCCACGATGGGGATCCAGACGCCTGTTACGAGCGGCATCGCCGCGGCGCCATTTGGCAATGGCTTGACGTCGATCGTGCCGATGCCGGGCGCGGCAGGCGTGCCGCTTGCGGGTGTCGAGATGGCCGGAGGCTTCACAGCGCCGGCGCTGCTCGCGGCCGTGGCCGTGCGGCGGGGCCAGCCGCTCGGACCGACCAACGATCAGGAGACCGAAGACTTCATCGGCGACGCGCTCGATCTGCTGGCGGGCTCGGCCGATATCGACGTGCGGTGCGAGGCCGGCCGAATCACGCTGACAGGCCAGGTTTCACACAAGCGATTCAAGCGCGACGCCGGCGAAATCGCCTGGGCGATTCCCGGCGTGAACGACGTCCAGAACAACGTCACGATCGTCGCGCGCCGTCGATCGCGTTCGACGAGCCGCGAGTCGGAACCACCCGTGGTAGCCGGCCGAAAATCGGCGTAGTCGCCCCAACTGCCCGGCCGTCTCCACGATTTGCGCGCTCCAGCGCCGATCGAGGACGGGTCGGGCAGTTTCTCAGTGCGCCTGGCGAACAGCCATCACGAGACCCCAGAAGACATCCATCTGAAAATGCCTGACGCCGGAAGCCTTCCGGCAGAAGCGGCATGCTACTCTCACCGCAGATGAGTGAGCTGCTTGCCCGGCTCGGCCGGCTGGATTCGTGCGCAGTCTCCGACGCGTTGGACAAACTCGGCCTGAAGGGCGCGGTCGCCGGCATCCACCGGATGTCCACCGATCGCCGAATCTCCGGACGCGTGCTGACCGTCAAGCTGGTGGCGGGCGATGGGCGCGCGGTGGCGTCGCGACATCTCGGCACGGCGGCGATCGACAGCGCGAAACCCGGTGACGTCATCGTGATCGAGCAGAGGTCGGGTATCGATGCAGCCGGTTGGGGCGGAACGTTGTCGCTCGGCGCCAGCCTTCGCGGAGTGGCCGGCGTGATCATCGAGGGCCCGGCGCGAGACGTGGACGAAAGCGCGCAGCACAATTTCCCCGTCTTCGCCCGCGACCACACCTCCCGCACAGCCCGCGGCCGCATCGTCGAAGCCGGCACGAACGTGCCGATCACGGTCGGCGAATTCACGGTCACGCCTGGAGACTTGGTCGTCGCCGACGGGAGCGGCGTGGTGTTCGTGACGGCGGCCGAGATCGACCGAGTGCTCGAGGCCGCGGAAGCGATCGCGGCACGCGAGCGATCGATGGCCGAGTCGCTGCGTGCCGGGACGCCCATCAGCGAGGTGATGGGCAAGAGCTACGAGACGATGCTCAAAAAGTAGAGGAAGAACCATGCGCCTTCCCATCGCGGTGTTCATCGGCTTGATCGCATTGCCGGCCGCGGCCCAGTCGCCGGCCGCGACGCTCGCGCCTACCGGCACGCTGCGCGCCGTGTTTCTCGGCACTAATCCGGTGCACGCACGCGTCGACTCGCGCTCCGGAACGGCCACCGGCCCGGTGCCGGATCTGGTCGCCGAACTGGCGCGAAAACTCGGCGTCGGCTCGAAGGTCATTCCCGCGCCTGACGCCGCGGGCGTGATTGCCGCACTGAACAGCGGGGCGGCCGACATCGGGTTCCTCGCCTACGACGCAACCCGCGCGCGCGAAGTGGATTTCGGCGCGCCGTTCGTGGTGATGCTGAACAGTTATCTGGTGAAGGCCGGCTCGCCGATTCGGAGTACCGCGGATGTCGATCGCGCCGGCGTGACGGTGGCGGCGGTCAAAGGACAGACGCAGGAGCTGTTCGTCAGCCGAAGCCTGAAACACGCGAACGTTCGCGTGCTGCCGACCATGCCGGCGCAGGCGGAAGTCGAGAGGCTTCTGGCCGCCGGTGAAGTGGACGCGTTCGCCATCAACCGTCAGCGATCGCTTGAGGCCGAGGCCGCATCCGACGCGAAGCTGCGGGCGCTCGGGGACAGCTTCCTCGAAGTCGATCAGTGCTTCGTCGTCACGAAGGGCGGGCGCGCCAGGCTCGACGCGATCGAGAAGTTCATGGCCGGCATCAACGCGTCGGGTTTCATGAAATCGTCCATCGACCGTGCCGGTCTCACCGGCGTGCGCGCCGCCGGCAGCCGCTGATGCCGGTGATTGATGACGCCAACGTCGACAGGGCGTCGAAGCTCGACACGACCTCGCTGAGCGATGCGCTCGACCGGCTCGGCATCGCCGGGCAGTGTCTCAACATCAAGCCGCTCGATCATGGTTTCCGTCTCACCGGCCGCGCGTTCACGATCCTCTACGGTCCTGCCGGAGTGCCCCCTGGAACCGTCGGCGACTATATAGATGATGTGCCGCCCGGGAGCGTCGTGGTGCTCGATAACGGCGGCCGCGAGAATGCGACGGTGTGGGGCGATATCCTCACCTGGGTGGCGCACAAGCGCGGCGTGGCGGGCACGGTGATCGACGGCGCCTGCCGCGACACGCACCTGTCACGGGAACTCGGCTATCCGGTGTTCAGCCGGAGCTATTCGATGCGGACGGGGAAGGATCGCGTGCAGGTCGAGGCGATGAACGGCACCGTCAACATCGGCGATGCGCGCGTCAATCCCGGCGACATCCTGCGCGGCGACGCCGATGGCGTGCTTGTGATCCCGCGCGCGCACGAAGACGCGGTACTCGCCACGGCTGAAGAGATCGATGCAATCGAGCAGAAGATCCGCGCCGCGGTCAATGAAGGACAGACGCTCGCCGAGGCGAGAAAGAGTCTCGGTTACCACCAGCTTCAGGCACGGCGGAAATAGTGCGCAGTTCGCGGACACGGGTCTTGTCCGAACTTCGTACGCCGTGGACAAGGTTGGGACATGCGGAAGTCGCTGGCCCGCACTCTCGATCGGGCCACTCACAAGCCTGTCAACCAATTAGCGACCGCGCCGGCTGCGGCGCGATTCTTGTAATTGGAGGCCCGACATGGCCAGAACACTTCGCGTTCTCGCGCTTCTCGCCGGCCTGACCTTCGCTCCGGCCGCATTCGCGCAGAACCCTGTCGGCCACATCGCCGGCGTGATCAACGACGAGAAAGGCGCCGCGGTGGCCGGCGTGTTCGTGACGGCCCACGGCTCCGATCAGTCGCAGCGCATGCAGACCGACGCCGACGGCCAGTACCGCCTGCACGATCTCGTGGCGGGACGCTACGTGCTGACGGCGGCGCTCGACGGATACACGACCGTCGTGCGGAGCGGCGTGATGGTTAAGGTGGGGAAGACGGCGACGCTGCCCCTCGTGATGAAAGTCGATGTGGCCGGAACGGCCCCGAGCGCCACGTCGACGGCCGCCGCGCACTAGCTCGCTTCCAGCGGCATCTTCAGCTACTTCGAACGCCTGCCTATCACGAAGTCACGAAGGTCACGAAGACACGACGAGTTCTAGATGGAGATGTTCTCCAATTCCGACCCGAAGTAGCTCATCACAGCTGCGAGCGAGACCCACTACGAGAATTGCCATCGCGCTCACGGCGAATTGGACACTTGGTGGCGAGCGCCGCGTGGACCACGAGACCAGCAGAAGAACGATCGTCCACTGAGTTATGGCAATGAACGCCACGATCCGCGGTAGTTCAAAGCCCGCCGCACCACCCAGAAAATTTAGGACGTAGGTGAATCGGAACAACAAGTGTCGCGACGAAGATGATCGCGGCGCGCCTCATTGCCCGCACCAAGACGCTTCGTGTGCGTCGTGCCTTCGTGATATGCCGTCGTGTCGAATCAGCTCACTCGCCTGTGAAAGAACGGTCGCTCGCGTAGCCGATTTTTCAGTTCGCCGTTCGCGCCAGTTGCTCGAGCAGTTTCCCGCGCGGGCTGTCGGCCGGCACGAACCGCTGCACGCGCTCGCCGGCGAACACTTCGCCCGTGTAGAGATTGCCCTTGGAGTCGGTGGCTTCCATATGGACGCCGAAGAAACTCCCGCCCTGCTCGCCCATCTGACCGAGCGTGCCGATCACCTTCCCGGTTTTGCGGTCGAGGAACCAGATGTGGTTGTTCGTCAAGTCGGAGACGAAGAGCACTTTCTGATCTTTGTCGTTTGAGAACATCACGCCGCCGGTCGAGCCGCCCACGCCGGTGTACTCGGCAAGCTTGATCTCCTGCTTGAAGTTGCCCTGCTTGTCGGTGACGTGAATCCGGTTCCCCGTACGGTCGGCCGCGTAGACCAATCCGTCGCTGGAGAAATTGAAGGTGAGGTGGCCGACGAACTCCTTGGCCATCGGACCGCTCGGCGTGTAGGCATGGTCTTCGGGCTTCGTGCTGATCTCAGAAAGCTTGTGGCCGTATGCGCCCCAGCCCCGCTTGAATTCGAACTTGTCCAGCGAGAACACCATGACCCGGCCGCCGAAGGCATTGTCCGCCACATAGATCTCGTTGACCGCATCGTCGGTCCGGATCTCTTCGATGCCGCCCACGATCATCGGCGTCGTCGGCGGGTATTTGGCGATGAAGGCCGTCTGTTGCAGTTGCGCCTGCGTGGCGGCTCCATCCCCGCCGCCCGCGCGCCCTCCACGTCCGCCGCGCCCGGCCTGCCCAGGCACCGTGACGAATCCGGCAACCGGTCCGGCGGCGCCCTGACCTTTGGCCCACCCAATCCGGGGGGTGTTGTCGAACGGCTGCCCGTTGGCCGTTTCGGGAATGTGCGGGATGGCCGCCAGCATTTTTCCGGTCTTGGGGTCGTACTTGCGGACGGTGTTCTGCCCGATATAGATGAACCCCTGCTTGTCGACCGCCATGCCGTGACCCTGCGGCGCATCGAACGATTCGATCACGTTCCCGGCCTTGTCGAAGTGGATCATGGCCGGCGCATGGACGCAGCAGTCGGCGACCGGAGTATCCAGCTCCGCTTCGATCTCGATGCTCGTCAGGTCGTTCGGCCGGTTCAGGACCCAGACGTTGTCGTCTTTGTCCACGGCCAGGCCCGTGACGCCGCCCATCTTCCATTTGTTCGGCAGAGGTTTCGGCCAATCAGGGTCGTACTTGAACTTAGGGACACTCTGGCTTTGAGCGACGAAGGTACTGCACACAAGCAGAGCGAACATGGCCAAGAGAGTTCGACGCATCTCAATCCCCCAATCGCTTATTCCGAGGCTCCAACAATTTTCAGGAACTCCGCATTCGTGCCGACCCGTCCGTGAATGGGCACGTGCTGATCGACGTCGAGTTTGAGCTTGAGCATGTTGCGATAGAGCGTACGCATGCCGTTCGATGCCGTCGGCGGCGCGGCGCCTTGAGCGGGCGGCGAATACAGATCCGCGTTCAGCAGGATCTTCTCTTTCGGCAGATACGCCATCAGCATGTCGGCGCCGTGATTCCCCTGGCGATAGGAGGGCTCGCCGAGCTCGTATGCCATGTCCTGGACGTGAAAGACCTCGAGCATCCGTGCGCCGTCGGTGATCACATATGGCCCGGTGGCGCGCGTATCGCCGCCGACGGTTTCAATGGGCGGCGGCCGGCGGCTGATCATGTACATCGGGTTGTAGATCGACATGCGGTCCGGCTTCAGCGTCCACGCCGCCGGGTTGAAGAGGATGTCGACGTAGTATTCCCGGTTCGATTCGTGCGTCACCACCGTCGTGCCCTGCGAGAAGTAGGTGCGAAGACCGCCGGAATGGTCGAAGTGGTGGTGCGTGTTCACCACATACTTGATCGTCTTGTTCGGGGCCAGCCGGTTCACTTCGGCGATCACCGCGATGGACCGCTCCTCGTTCACCGGCGCTTCCACCACCGCGACGAAGTCTTTGAACTCGACGAGCATGCTGTGATGCGTGCCCCCGGCCACCAGCCACACGCCATCCGCGAGCTTCTGGCTCTCGACTTTCACGGGCGGCGCCGTCGCCGTCTTCACGGCCTCCGGAACCGGCAGCGTCGGAACCGGCACGTTGCCCTTCACGCTCGTGACGTTCAGCTCGTAGTAGTTATGCGCGGGGTTCAGCCGGGGATCGCCTTGATGCACATGGACCAGCGTGGGGAACTGAATCCCGCCGAAGTCCTTGTACTTCGTGTAGCGCATCTCGTAGTCCATGTCGCCGTAGACCGGATTCGGAAACCAGGTGTCGACGAGCTCGACAAGATTCTGATCGTTGATCGTCACGTTCATCTTGTACTTGCCAAGGAGGCTGAACGAGACGATCGTGACTTTTCGGCCGAACTGCGAGAGACCGAAGTCCGATCCGCCGACGACAGGCTGTGTGATCGCCGTGGCGTTCGTCGCGGCAAGAGCGGCTCTGAGAGCGCCGTGCGGCGTCAGCGCGATCTCGAGCTGTCGCAGATCCGAATACGCGACGCCGTCCAGATACGGCCGAGCCACCGGGACGGGCATGTCGTTCTGAATGTCCCAGGCGTACGTCCCGCTCAGGATCGCCGTCATTTTCTGCGGCGCCATCGGCGCGCCGCCGAGCGTCGGGTAGTTGCCCTGTCGCCGGGTGTAGTCTTCACGCGACCAGCGGGCGTCGTAGTCGATCGCGCGCGTGTAGCCGGAGACTTCGTACTTCGGCCAGTCCTCACTCAGGCCGTACGTCTGGCCGATTCGCGACGACCAGCCGGCGCCGGAGTACTCGA
>Ga0137395_10000003_pt1 | contig 55223 bp, 50 predicted proteins | sample czobulk216metaG_FD_108283 | JGI IMG/M metagenome (GOLD analysis project Ga0137395, IMG submission 108283) | Vadose zone soil microbial communities from Angelo Coast Range Reserve, California, USA - czobulk2.16 metaG | ecosystem: Environmental > Terrestrial > Soil > Vadose zone | place: USA...
AGTGATGGCCGTCGCCGAACATAAATCCCGTTCCGGCCATCGCACTATCGTCTTTGTCGACGAGGTTCACCGCTTCAACAAAGCGCAGCAGGACGCCTTTCTCCCGCACGTCGAAGCCGGCCATATCATCTTTATTGGCGCGACCACCGAGAATCCTTCCTTTGAAGTCATCTCACCGCTGCTTTCGCGCACCAAAGTCTATGTCCTCGAGCCGCTCACCACGCCGCAAATTGTCGAGCTTCTCCGCCGCGCCCTCAACGACAAAGAACACGGCTTCGGCAACGAAACGGCGGAAGCGTCTGACGACATCCTCTTCCGCATCGCTTCGTTCGCCAATGGTGACGCCCGCGCCGGCTACAACACGCTCGAGCTTGCGGTCCGCGGCGCGCAGCCCAGTGAGAAAGGCACGCGCCTCATAACCCGGGAACTCCTCGAAGACGTCCTGCAACGCAAACTCCTTCGCTACGACAAAGCCGGCGAGGAACACTACAATCTAATTTCCGCGCTGCACAAATCCGTCCGCAATTCCGATCCCGACGCCGCTCTTTACTGGCTCGCGCGCATGCTGGAATCCGGCGAAGACCCGCTCTATCTCGCGCGCCGCATGGTGCGCATGGCCAGCGAAGACATCGGCCTCGCCGAACCCGGCGCCCTCGCCGTCACGCTTGCCGCCAAAGACGCCTTCGATTTCCTGGGGGCGCCCGAAGGCCACCTTGCCCTCGCCCAAGCCGCCGTCTATCTCTCGCTCGCTCCAAAATCCAACGCAGTGTATACCGCCTACGGCGAGGTCATCGAGGACGTCCACAAGACCGAAGCCGAACCTGTGCCTCTCCACATCCGCAACGCCGTCACCGGCCTGATGAAGAACATCGGCTACGGCAAAGGTTACAAGTATGCCCACAATTTCGATGATAAAGTCACGGACATGACCTGCCTCCCCGACAATCTCGCCGGCCGCACCTACTACCAGCCCACCGAACAGGGCTTCGAGCAACGACTCCACCAGCGCCTCGACGAAATTCGCAAACTGAAATCTCGTCCTGTGCCAAACTCGTAGGAGACAGAGATGAAATACTTTCTCCCCTTCGTCGCCGCAACTCTTGTCTGTCTCCAGCTCGCCGCGCAGGACCGGGCGGCTCGCCCCCGCATTACCGAGATTCATCACGTACGGTTCTGCGTGAGCAATATAGAAAAATCGCGAGAGTTCTACGGCAATATCCTAGGGTTCCACCCATCGGACTACCGTTGTACGGACGTGTCGCATTCCTGCTTCGGAGTTAGGTGGGGTCAGAAGCAGCACATCGAGTTGCAACCGGCATCCTCGGCTGCTCATAAGAATTGGCTGGCTGAAGTTGCTTTTGAGACCGACAACGTCACGCAAATGCGACGCTATCTCGTAGCTCATGGCGTAAAGGTTAGCGCAATCTCCAAAGGTGCCGACTATGCCCAGCGCATTGACTTAAACGATCCCGAAGGCAATCTCATTGCCTTCGTCGGGTACCCCGGACCTTTCCCCATAGATGATCCACCTTTTTCCAATTTCGCCAGCGAAGACATAATCCACGCCGGCTTCGTCGTTCACGACCGCGCCGCCGAAGACCGCTTCTACAAAGACATTCTCGGCTTTCACGTTTATTGGCACGGCGGGATGAAAGACGACGAAACCAGCTGGGTGGACATGCAAGTTCCCGACGGTACCGATTGGATCGAGTACATGCTGAACGTGCCTGCGAACGCGGACCATCACACACTCGGGGTCATGAATCACATTGCTTTGGGCGTGCCCGATATTCGCGCTGCCGAAAAGCGGCTCCGTGCAAACGGTTGGACCGGCACCGAGCAACCCAAAATCGGCCGCGACGGCAAATGGCAGCTCAATCTCTACGATCCCGACGACACTCGCGTCGAGTTCATGGAATTCACGCCCACACAAAAACCTTGCTGCTCGGAATATACTGGTCCCCACCCGAAACCATGACTTGCCCCTTCGCTCGCAGCCGCTTCGGGTGGCTCCGTCAATTCTGCTCTCTGTTCTGTCTTCTCGTCGGCTGCTGTTCCCTTCCCGCCGCCCGCGCCCAAAATCTCGACAAACCACTCCAATCCATCGACGAAGACATCACTGCCTTCGCTTACGCACCTGACGGGCGCATCGTCTATTCCGTCTACCGCCGAGTGAAAACAAAAGTTTATGACGCGCTCGAGCATGACGACATCTGGATCCAGGACCTCGGCGGCAAGCGCCGCCGTCTCCTCGAAGGACAGAAATACACGCGCGGCACCCAGCCCTTCAGCTATCTCGTCGACGAGTTCCGTTGGTCGCCTAACGCCCATTTCATCCTCGCGGAGCTATTCACCACGACGGTTCTCGATGATAGCGGCAAGACGGAAGACTCTTTCCAGACCATGGTCTACGATGACTCCGGCCACGAAATCCACATCAACAAAGGCGACAACGTCATTCCCGATGCCGCCGATCCTTTCTTTCTTCCCGACAATGCTACTATCGCCTTTCTCTCCGAAGCGGTGAAGCCCCGCCAGCTTTTCTCCTTGAAGTCCACGCGCATTGATATCGGCTCCGTGAAGTCTCCTCACGATGGCCGTACTTTCCGCGACGTCTCTCCTATTCCGGGAACGGTTTCTATCATGGCTGTCGAGCAAGATCGCGCCATGAACGGCCCCAATCGCCTTCAGCGCCTCGATCTCTTTACCGACAACGACAAGGAGCTTGCCACGCTCGAGGGCTACGAAGGCGGGCTTAGCGTCTCCCCTAGCGGGAAAGAGGTAGCCTATTTTATCGACAAGGAAATTCTTGAAGTTCGCGATCTCACTTCGCCTAATCGCGTCGCGCGTCTTCGTATTGGTTTAGGCGTCTTTCGATGGGCGCCCGATGAATCGCGCGTCATCCTGAAGCGTGCTATCGACAAAAAATCCGGCGATCTCGTTTGGATCGACCTTCCCCCGCTCGCGCCAATTCCCGCAAATCATGAAATTCCCGTTGCGCAGCCTACTCCCATCCCCATCCTTCACGGCCTCAGCTTCCGCGATTTTGCCATCTCCCCCGATGGCCGCTCCATCGCCGTCATCATCCCCGGCAAACGCAACCTCCTCGTCTTCCCTCTTTCGCGCTGACTCTCTGTTTCCCTTCTCCTCTTCTCTGTGCCCGGCGTTTACCCCGACCCGGTCGGGGTGGCCTCCGTATTCTCTGCGCTAAATCTTTTCTTGTCTTTTTCCTCAAATAAAAAACCCGCGCATCAGCGCAACGCGGGCACGCATGTCCTGCCGAATTGTCATTGGTCTGCCTACTTCAAGTCTCTCGCTCTCCTCCGATGCTCCACCAGAATGCACGCGTCCTCAATCACCATAAGCCCAGCCGCACGCGCCTTCTCCGCCGCCTCTTCGTTTTCAACACCCATCTGCATCCAAACCACTTTCGCGCCGATTCGAATCGCGCTCTCCACCACCGGCGGCACTTCCTCCGCGCGCCGGAACACATTCACGATGTCAATTTTCTCCGGCACATCCTCCAGCCGCGCATAACATTTCTCACCCAGCACTTCCATCTCGTTCGGGTTCACGGGAATAATCCGGTAGCCCGCGCCCTGCATGTACTCCGTCACGCCATGACTTGGCCGCATGGGATTCGAGGACAACCCGACCACCGCAATCGTCTTGTAATTGTTCAGAAGTTCAAGAATCGCATCGGCGCCGGGGTGCCCTAAAGAGTTTGCGCCATCCGGGAGGAGCACTCTCATCGCGCGGCGAGTTCGCCTTTGCCGGCGCGCTTCAGAATCACGCGCGCCATGGCCGACAAGCCCTTGTCATTCTCTTCCGTAGTTCCAATCGATATGCGAATCGCCTCCGGAAATCCCATCCAGGCCAGCGGCCGTACGATCACCGCCAGCTGCAGCAAATCATCGCTCAGCGCCTTCGCATCCGGCCCCACAACCATGAATACAAAATTCGCTTCGCTCAGTACCGGCCGGAATCCCAGTTTCGCCAATCCCTCGCTCAACCGTTTGCGTTCCACAGCATTCGTCTCGATGCACCGCGTCACATGCTCTTTGTCATCCAGCGCCGCCAGCGCCGCCGCCTGCGCTACTCCGGACGTATTGAACGGCGTTCGCAGTTTGTTCATCGCGGAAAGCAGCTCGGGCCTCCCGATAGCATATCCAATGCGCAATCCCGCCAACCCATATACTTTCGAAAACGTCCGCAGGATCAGCAGATTCTTTCGCTCGCGATAAGCTTCTACGGAATCCCCCAGGCCCATGCTCACCGCGTAGTGGATGTACGCCTCATCGAGCACCACTAGCACGCCGTCTGGAACCGCCGCGAGAAACTCGTCAAATTCTTCGCGCCCAAACGCGCTTCCCGTAGGGTTGTTGGGATTCGCCAGGTAGATCACGCCCGTTTTCGGCGTGATGGCCTTCGCCATCGCCTTCAAATCAAACGCAAACTCCCGCTGCGGTACGCGCACCAGCTCCGCACCGCTTGCGCGAATCGCCACGGAAAACGGCGCGTACGTTCCTTCCGACGTCAGCCCTTGCAATTCCTCGCGCAGCAATACGCGCGCCGCCAGGTCAATCAGCTCGCTCGATCCCAGTCCAATAAAAAGCTCATCCGCCGAAACGCCGTGCCGTTCCGCAAGCGTTTGTCGCAGCGCGAGTGTCCCGCCGTCCGGATAACGGTTCGAATCCGCCAGCACGGCCTTCGCGGCTGCAACCCCTTTCGGAGAAGGCCCCAGCGGGTTCTCATTCGAAGCGAGCTTCACCGCGTGAATCTTCAGCTCGCGCTCCACTTCTTCAATCGGTTTTCCCGGAACGTAAACGGGCAGCCCGCGCAGATAATCCGGTATGAGGTCTTCAATCGTTCGCGTCATCTACTCCAGTTTACTTCCCCAATGGCGTCGACGCCAAACGCTGCCACCGCGCGCGGTGGCCATTCTCTAACTCGCGCTTCTCACCACATTAATAGCGCCCTCTCAAGGCTAACCCCATCGCCATTGTCATCCTGAGCTTAGCGAAGGATCTCATCCGTTCAATACGTCGTCGTAAATGTGCGGCTGGGATCCCTAAATGCTGGCAGATTCCGAAGATGAGATCCTGATAAATACGCGTTAACGCTTAGAGGTTCTTCAATTTCGCCACTTCTCGTACCGTGAGCGAGCGGAATTTCCCCGGCGCCACATCCAGAACCAACGGCCCCAGCTGCACGCGCTTGATTTTCTCCACCAGAAATCCTACGCGCTGAAACATTCGCCTGATCTGCCGGTTCCGCCCTTCAATCAGGATCACCTCGTACCAGGGATTCGCACCGTCCTCCGCCAAGCGTATCTTTGCCGGTGAAGTCTTCACGCGCTCCCCATCCTCGAGTTCAATCGTGATTCCTGCTCGTAAACGCTCGATCGCCTGCTCGCCCGGTTTTCCGCTGATTTTCACCAGATACGTTTTCGGCACGTGCGAGCCGGCTTTCATCAGCTTCTGCGCCAGCGCGCCGTCATTGGTCATCAGCAGCAATCCTTCGCTCGCGTAGTCCAGCCGCCCCACTGGATAGACGCGCTCCGGACAGTTTTTCATCAACTGCATGACCGTCGGCCGCCCCTCGGGGTCGCTCACCGTCGTCACATAACCCTTTGGCTTGTTCAGCACGAAATACAGCAGCCGCTCCCGAATCTTCAACGGCGCACCGTCTACGCAAATCACGTCGTGCTCCGGATCGGCCTTCGTCCCCTGCTCCACCACCACTCTCCCGTTGAGCGTCACCCGCCCCGCGGCAATAATCTCCTCCGCCTTGCGCCGTGACGCAATTCCGCTCGCCGCCATGATTTTCTGCAATCGTTCGGAAGCCATCGTGGGAGCCAACGCTAACCGGCAGTCTGGGCCGTCTTAGCGATATCCTCACCGGCTACGAGAAAAAACTCATTTCTGGCCCCAGCGATGCGCTTTTGGCGATATGGCCGGTACTCTTCACTTTCATAGAAGGCGACCGCGGCCTCCTTGGAAGGCCATTCGACGATCACAAAAATCCCCGCGGGGGCTCGCTTGCCTTCGATTCTCTCCACTTTAGGCGTGCGAGCCAGGTACCGGCCGCCGTGCCCCTCAACCATCCCGGTCACATTCTTGATGTAGTCCGGAACCCAGCTTTGGTCGGTTATCTCAAGTTCCGCGATTAGGTAATATTTCATGCGAGATTCTCCCGTCGGCTAGAGTCCAAACGGACAAACTTCAGGAATGCTTCGTTGCCTTGGCGGCCTTCTCAATCTTCCGCAATTTCTGCGCTTCCTTCTGCTCGACCAAGCGGTATCTTCCCCGCGGTATTCCCTCCAATGTCAGCGGCCCCAATCCGATGCGCTTCAACTTTTCCAGCGGATGCTTTTCCTTAAACAACATGCGCCGCAATTCTTCCTTCTTCGAATCCCGCATCCGCACTTCGTACCAATAATTTGCCGCTCGCCCCCGCGTTGCATCCGGCTGCCGCACCGTTTGCATCTTCACGCCAATCTCTTTTCCGAGCCGCTCCAGGTCCGCCAGCGTCAGCATGCCCTTCACCTTCACCTGGTAGACCTGTTCCAAATGCGCCCAGTTGTCCAGCATTTCCGCCGCCAGGTCGCCGTCATTGGTCAAAAACACCAGCCCCGACGCCGTATACTCCAGATTCCCCACCGGAAACACCCGTTCCGGCAATCCCCGCAAACAATTTCGCAGCGTCTTCCGCCCTTCCGGGTCCGCCATTGCCGACACCACTTCCGGTGGCTTGTTCAGCACGATGTACACGCGCCGCCCTGGGTTCGCTTCGACAACTTTCCCCGCCGCCTCAATCCGGTCTTTCGCCGCGTCCGCCTTCGTCCCCAGCTCCTTCACCACGCGCCCGTTCACGCGCACCTGTCCGCTGGCAATCAGCAGCTCTGCATGCCGCCGCGAAGCAATCCCCGCCCGCGCAATAATCTTCTGCAATCTTTCCTGCATGGTTTCTTTCTTACAATCTCTGGTAAGGGCACGATACATCGTGCCCTTCTTTCGGTTGGACTCTGCTTTATGTCTGTCTTGCGGCTGCTTCTTCGTCTTTTCCTTACATCCTTACTTTGCCACCTCTTTACCTCGTCCTTTCACTCCCCCGCTGCCGTTGCCTTCTGCGTCTCGCCGCCCTCGCCTTCGGGCATCCCCTCATTATTCGCAGCCGTCTCTTCCAGCAATTCCTCCCGCGCTTCCATCGCGGCCAGGTCCGTGCCTGCGGCAGTTGCTTCGCGATTCTCCGTTGCCGGGGCAATGGTCGCCTCGTTAGTCGAACCATTCTCTGCTGGCGCAAATCCTTCGTCGCTCCCCAAAGCTTCCCGCGCCAGCGCCTCAAATTCCTTCAAGCTCGGCAGCTCCTCCAGGTCACTCAGCCCGAACCGCATCAAGAACTCTTTCGACGTCTTATACAAAATCGGCCTCCCCATCACTTCTTTGCGCCCCGCTGTGGTAATCAAGTGCTTGTCTAGCAGCGTGCTGATCACCCCCGAAGTATTCACGCCGCGAATCTCGGAAATCTCCGGCGAAGTCACCGGCTGCTTGTACGCAATCACCGCCAGCGTCTCCAGCGCCGGCATCGACAGCCGCAGTGGCGGCCGCAAACTCTTGATGAACCGCCGCACCACGTCATGCTGTTGCGGCTTCGTATACAACTTGTATCCGCCCGCCACCGCGCGAATTTCGATCCCGCGCTCGTCGCCTGCGTAACTCGCCACTAGCTCATCGAGCGAGGCCTGTACCACCAGCTTCTCCTCGCCCAGCGCTTTCGCCAGTTGCTCGATCGTCGCCGGCTCATCCGCCGCATAAATAACCGCTTCCAACGCCGCTTTTCGTTCTCCATTTGTCATTCGAACTCCCTATTCCCTATCCCTAACCCCTACTTGTACTCCTCATCAATCATTTTGATTCCGCCGCTTTCATCAAAAACCAAATCAAACATCTTGCGCTTCCGCACCAAAATATCCCCAAACTGTTTCTCCTGCACCAGCGCCACTGCCTGCAGCTTCACCATTTCCAGAACCGCCAGGAACGCCACAATCATCGCGTGCCGCGAGGGACACGCCTCAAAAAACTGAATCAGGTTCACCGCATTTTCCGCGCTCGCAATAATCTGCGTTCGCAATGCTGCAATCATTTGCGCCACGGTGAACTGCTCGTGCCGCAATTCGATCCGCGAAACTTCTTTTCGCCGCTCCAGCACTTGCTGGAACACTTTCACCAAGTCCACTAGGGAAACCACCAGCTCGCCTTCGGTTCCTTCGTCGTTGTAGAGCGACTTGTCCGGCTTCGACCACACGTTCTCTTCAATCTGCTGTTTCTGATACAAAAGCTGGGCTGCGTTTTTGAATTTTTCGTGTTCCACGAGGCGTTGCACGAGTTCCGCGCGCGGATCGGCGGCTTGCTCTTCTTCGTTCGCCAGCGGATCCGGCGGCAGCAGCATTTTGCTCTTGATGTAAATCAGCGTCGCCGCCATGTAAATAAATTCCGCAGACACATCCACGTCCAATTCTTCCAGCTTGTGCAAATAATCGAGGTATTGTGCGGTGATTTGCGAAATCTGAATGTCGTGGATGTTCATCTTCTGCTGTTTGATCAAGTCCAGCAGCAAGTCCAATGGTCCTTCGTACATGGGGATCTGGATTTTGTAGGCCATCTTCTGCGCGGTCGTCTCCACGCTTTTCTTCTCGGCCTTTTCCGAGCCGCCCCCGGTCATTTTATTTCCCGGCGTCGCCATTGGCTCCCTTTTGTCGCTTGTCATTCTGAGACTATCCGATAAGGATAGCCGCAGGATCTCAACGCTGACTTCAATCGAAGCGAACCACAGTTGAGGTCCTTTGCTGCGCTCAGGATGACACCGATGACGGAATCCCCCGTTTCCTAGTCATGCCTTGGCGCTGCCCGCCGCGCCGTCAATCTCTTTTCTCTTTTTCTCCCAACCGAACACCGCCTGGCGAACACGTTCCATTGTTCGTTGCGCGACTTTTCGCGCCTTGTTCGAACCGTCGTCAAGAAGCTCCAACACCTGCTTCGGATTCGTTTCGTACTTCACTCTTCGCTCTCGGACCGGCGCGATCCACTTGATCAAATTCTCCGCCATCGCCGCTTTGCACTCGATGCAACCGATCCCTGCGGTCGTGCAACCTTGCCGCACCCACTCCAGCCGCCCCGGCTCTTCCGCCGAGAACAGTTTATGCCAGTCATACACCGGACAAACACCGGGATTTCCAGGATCGGAACGCCGCTTGCGCGCCGGGTCCGTCACCATCACTTTCGTCTTTGCGCGAATGTCCCCGTCGCTCTCGCTCAACGTGATCGTGTTCCCATAACTCTTCGACATCTTCCGCCCATCGAGTCCCGGTATCCGCGGCGTTTGCGTTAGCATCGCGTCTGGCTCGCGTAGCACATGGCTGAATTCCACGTAATCGGCGACGACCGGATGCCTTTCGATGAAGTTTCCTGCGCCTGCCTCCTGAATTTGTTGACGAACAGCGCTCTCAATCGAAAGGATCTCCTCCCGCGTCGGAATGGCTGCATGCAACGGTGCAAAAGGACCAACAAGAACCAAAGCCCGCTCAATTTGTCTCCAGAGCATGACGTTCTCAGCGCGATACAGAAAATCCTTAAACCGCGCTCCCCAAAAGGTATTCAGCCGTCGTACGATTTCGCAAGAAATCTCCACATGCGAAACCTGATCTTCCCCCACGGGCACCACCAACCGCGCCCCGGGTTCTCCATAAATCACAATGTCGGCCGTCTGCAACACCGGATATCCCAGGAACCCGTAATTGTGCAGGTCCTTGTCCTTGACGTTCTCCAGTGCTTCTTTGTACGTCGGCACGCGCTCCAGCCAGCCCAGCGGCGTCACCATGGAAAGCAACAAGTGCAGCTCCGCATGCTCCGGAATCACCGACTGCTGAAAGATCACACTCTTCGCCGGATCGAGCCCCGCGGCCAGATAATCAATCATGATCTGCAGCGTGTTCTCCGCGATCGCGGACGTGTCCGCGTAATCGCTCGTCAGCGCGTGCCAATCCGCAACAAAGTAGAAGCAGTCGTACGCAGGGTCATTCTGCAACCGCACCCAATTCTGCAACGCGCCAAAATAATGCCCAATGTGCAGCCTTCCCGTCGGCCGCATCCCGCTCAACACCCTGCTTTTCTTCGCCTTATCCCCTGTTGTCACCGCGCGCTCCAGTTCCAAACGGCAAGAACCCTGAGGCCTAAAGGCCTGAGCTACAGCTCATGCAAACCCCAAGGCGGTCGGATGCTTCGGCTGATAGAGGCCAATCTCCCCTCCACCAGGAAGCTTCATCTTCGTAATCGAACCCCATCGCGCTTCCTCAACGTTTGAGCACTTCACACCCTTCTTACCGAGCGAAGCCATCTCCGCTTTCAAGCTGTCGCACATGAAATAGAGTTCATGCGGTCCGTTCTCATTGGCCGGGTGGAATGCCGCCTCACCTGGTGGCAGCGCAAAGATCAGCCAGCCATGGCCTGCATCCACAGACTTGAGGCCAAGAACGTCCCGGAAGAAGGCGCGGTCTGCTTCCGAATCCTTACTGTAAACAATGACGTGAGTGCCAGATATCATGTGGTCCTCCTTCCCAAGGCCTCGCCAACAAAGAAAAGCACCGGTGTTAAAGTTCCCAGCTTCAATAGTCGTTCCTGCTTCAGGGGCTAAAGCTCAGTGATCCTAGGCGATTTACGCTGCCCCGGCCTCCTAAAAGCAAAACGCCGCCGCACACCAAACACAGAACAGTCAGGAATGCCTGTTCTACTCAAACCCAGCAATCAGCTCGCCGCTACGTTTTGCTTGCCACCCGATCCCAGCAGTTCGCGGGCGATGATCATCCGCTGGACCTCGCTCGTGCCCTCATAAATCGTGATCACCCGCGCGTCGCGGTACATGCGCTCGACGTCCGTCTCCCGCGAATACCCCACGGCTCCATGCGCTTGAACGGCCTTGTACACCACGCGGTTCACCATCTCGCTGGCGTAAAGCTTGGCTTTGGAAGCGCTTGCCCCCGTTTTCGTGGGATGCGCGTCCTTCAACCACGCGGCATAGTGCGTCAATCCCCGCGCAGCCTCAATCTCCGTCTGCATATCCGCAATCATCCACTGGATGGCTTGAAACTCGCTAATGTTTTTCCCAAAGGCCTTGCGCTGCTTCGCGTACTTGATGGTTTCTTCCAGCGCCCCTTGTGCCAGCCCGACGGCCTGTGCGGCAATCCCGATGCGCCCGCCATCCAGCGCGCTCAGCGCAATCTTCAACCCTTGCCCTTCTTCCCCCAGACGATTCTCCACCGGCACCATGCAATCGTTCAGCAAAATTTCCACCGACGGCGACGAACGCTGGCCCATCTTGTCCTCATGCCGACCAACGCGAAAGCCGGAAAAACTTGGTTCAACGAGAAAAGCGCTGATGCCTTTGCCGCCCGCCCCCGGATCAGTTTTTGCAAAAACAATCAGCACGCCCGCAGCGCTCCCGTTCGTCACCCAGGTCTTGGTGCCATTCAGTAAATACATTTCACCGGACTTGGGGGTCGGAACTTTAGCTACGACATTTCCACCGCCACTGGATCCGGCTTTAGCCGCTTTGGGGATCGGACCTGCAGGTCCGACATTACCACTACCGCCCAAGCCGGCTTTAGCCGCTGAGGGACTGCTTTTCTCTCCGCTTCTTACCCGACGCGCCGTCGCCTGTATTCCCGCCGCATCGGAGCCCGCGGCAGGCTCCGTCAGGCAGAACGCACCAAGCGTTTCTCCCGTGGCCATGCGCCGCAAATATTTTTTCTTCTGCGCGTCAGTGCCAAACAGTAGCAGCGGCGCTTGCACCGCCGAATTCGTCACGCCCAGCGCCGTGGACATCGCCGTAAACACGCGGGCCACTTCCTCCAGCATCAAGGCATACGAAACAGTATCGAGGCCCGGCCCGCCCCATTCTTCGGGAACCAGCATGCCGCAACAGCCCATTTCGCCGAGTTTCCTGATGGCCTCCGCAGGAAATTTCTCGGCCTTCTCCCATTCCTTCACGAACGGGCGCACTTCCGCCTCCATGAATTGGCGGACGGTATCGCGAATCAGTTTTTGGTGGTCGTTGAGCGAAAAATCCATCGCGTCTGTGGTGGCGCAGGCATTCCTGCCTGTGCGGTTTAGCCTGTACACGCCCGGCCCGGTGGACTCAGCGCAAGAAGTGTACGCACGATGCTAACACGGCCTGCCGAGAAGCAGAAGGCAGGCGGCAACTCCGTGGTGTGTCAGGTTGACCGCGGTGGGCAGTGGCTGAGTCCGACGGCCTATTCAGTAATGGCCCTCTGAGGACTAGACGGAGCCGGCGGCTCTCCCTTTGAGGAATTTAGTGTCGGCAGCCAGGCCGAAGGCCTCCAGCACGCTGCCTTGCACTTGTTTTGTGAGGGCGTTGATCTCGTCGACGCCGAAGTTCTGGGGGCTGACAAAATATCTCAACTGCCTCTCTCCCGCAGGAGTCTCGACAATCCGCAGGACGGCGTCCGCGACTTCCTGAGCATTTGCTGCCGTGGAGGAAAGTGCCGCGTTGACCTTCGCAGGGATTTCCTTGACGGCGCCATACGTATTGGTGCGGGCTTCGTCGGAGCCGGTCACGATATTGCCGAAAATAGCAGTCTCATATTGGCCGGGTTCGACAATCACGGATTCAATTCCTTGCGCGGCAAGTTCGTAGCGGTACGACTCGGCCAAAGCCTCCAGTGCAAATTTGCTGGCGCAATAGAAACCGAAAGACGGAAGGACGACGCGGCCGGCGCCGCTGCTGATGTGCATGAGCACGCCGCTGCGCTGGCGGCGCATGTGCGGCAGCACGGCGCGATTCACCCGCACCGGGCCAAGGAAATTCGTGTCGATCTGGCGCCGCGCTTGTTCCGAGGTGACCGTTTCCGCGAGCCCGGAGAGAACGTAGCCGGCGTTGTTGATGGCGACGTCGACGCGGCCCGCTTTGGCGACGGCGGTTTCCACAGCCCGTTCCACCGAAGCGTCGTCTGTCACATCCATCTCCAGGATGTGAATGGCCAGCGACTCTTTTTCCGCAAGCCCGCGTATTTCGGAGGCATTTTTGGCATTGCGGCCTCCGGGGTCACGCATCGTCGCGAAAACGGTGTGCCCCTTGCGAGCCAACGTTTCGGCGAACAGCCTGCCGAAGCCAGAGCTGGAGCCGGTGATGAGAACTATTTGCTTGGAATTCATGCTTATCCTTCCATGCCTCTTGTCGTTATACCGCCAAAGGGCTTCGATGCCGGAACAAAGTGGTTGGGTACAAACGCATCCGTCCTACCGCGGAGTGTCCACCCTCAAGATACGCATGGCGAGTGTTCCCGCCGCAACTGCCAACATAAACGCTGCGGGTCCAACGCCTTTGACATCGCCTACGCGCAGATGGGACGCAGTCGCCACCAAAAAATAGAGGACCAGGCCGATGCTCGCCGCCACTCCCATGGATGGCCACCAGATACCGAGAACCAGGCCCAATGCGCCGGCAAGCTCACATCCCGCCAGAAGCGAAAAGTACTTCAACGGCACGCCTACGACTTCGTGGATTACGTGCACGATGCGCGGATCGCGGCGAATCTTCCCGAGGCCGGAAAACGCCACCATTGCCGCGAATAGGACTGTAATGAGCAGATATGCAGTATTCACGTAACGCACCTTCAACACGGAAAATCATACGGCAGAATAACCCACGAAAACAGGCCTTCACACAGCCGCCCAGGGCGCGTTGCTTTTCTAATTCATAATTAGCGGCCGGACCGGCTTTTCCTGATTCTTTGTTTCTTGCGACCGCTCCCACGTGTTGCTACGGAAGCCTTATAAGAATCGCCGCGTTCACGCGTACGGGTACCCGCGGCGAAAAAATCAAGGGCCACGCCCAATCCTTCGGCGTAGCGCGTATTTTTCTGCTCTTCCCCTCAGCGTGGCCGCGTGGTAAGGCCGGTTTGTTTCCAGAGCTTCTCCCATTGCCAGATGCCGTACATGGCTTTGTGGGTGCGGTAGCCGAGCTGGTGGGCCAGCATCAGAATCTGACCGCGATGATGCGCCTCGTGCGAGAACATGTAAGCAAACATGGCCCCTCCGGCGGGCCACGTTGGCGCCCAGCCGTCGCGAGAGAACTTTGCAACGCGGCGAGTCGTAGCGGCTGAGAGAGCATCCGACAACATGCGCAGGCACTGCGCGGCGCTTTTTCTGTGCGCGGCAGCAGCTTGCTTCATGGTGCAGCGGTCGGGATCGAGTTGCGACAGACGCTTCAGATGCGGCGCTGTACGCCTGAGCCACTTGCAGCGGACATTGTGCAGATGCGAGAAGATGGCCGCGATGGTCCGGCCATTGCCTTTTTGACCCGGCGGCTGGGCGCGCCATGCACGAGGGTCGAGAAGTGACAGGATGAGTTGGTTCATTGCATCGTTGCACGCGTAGGTTTCAAGCAGGCTGTCGCGAATCTCGGCCAGCGCAGCATAGGATTGAAGTGTCACCGCGTGGGACTCGAGTGCCATGGGAAGCTCCGCCAGTTTAACTTAATGTCTTCAAACGAAGCACACTCAACGGCACACTCTACTCGAAGACGTTTCTCCGTTGGTACCTCAGCGGAATGTTGTCACGATCCGAGGAGGAAATGACCGATACCAAACAAAGCCATTACAGCGCAAAAATCTGATGAAGAACAAATAGTTCTCGTAGACGATGTGGGGCTGAGGCTGTCGTAAATGTGCCCCAAACTCTGCGCTTTCTGAATAATTCTCGCGCATCCGCGGGATACGAACTCACAGCGCGGGCTATCTGGCGATCAAACGCAAGGGCAATGCTCCCGAGGCTACGCAAATCATGTTGGGAAATAAGCCCACGTCCATGGAGCACCGTTTTCCGTTCACAGCTTAAACAACTCGCGCATACGTTTGATTTGCGAGCGGCTTACGGGAATTTCCGTGTGCTTCTTGTCGTCCATTTTCAGCATGTACGTTGCATTGAACCACGGCACGACTTCCTTGATGTAGTGAATGTTCACCAGGAAGGAGCGATGCGGCTTCCAAAACGATTCGGAATCGAGCGCCTCGGCCAGTTCTTCGAGCGTGCGGTAATTCGACGTTCCTTCCACTTCGCGGCCCATCACCGAAATCATGCCGCCGTCAATCGAAGCCCAGATTATTTCCTCGCCATCCACCAGCAACAAGCGCTGCTGCGACTTCACCAAAACTTTGACCGGCGGCGAGGAATTCTGTTTCGCCGCACCAAGCTGGCTGACGAGCTGCTCCAGACGCTCGGTGGCGGAAGTCTGCGTCTCCAGCATTTTGCGTGCCCGCGCAATGGCCTTGGCGATGCGCGCCTTGTCAAACGGCTTCAGGACGTAGTCCACGGCGTTTACGTCAAACGCCTGCACGGCGTACTGGTCAAACGCGGTGGCAAAAACCACGTGTGGCATTTTCATCTTTCGTTCGACGATTTTTTTCAGCACTCCGAAACCGTCCAATCCGGGCATCTTCACGTCCAGAAACACCAGATCCGGAGAGTGCTCCTTGATCAAGGAGACGGCTTCGACGCCGTTCTTCCCTTGCCCGATCACATTGATCTCGGGAAAGCCTTTCAGGAGGAACGCGAGCTCGTCGCGCGCGGGCTTCTCGTCATCCACGATGATGGTGTTGATTGACATTCCGCTGGCCAAGCCTCAGCCTGTTCCCCTTTGACGGTGACCCAGTTGCCGAGTATAGGCGTACCGTGTCTCGGCAAGCAAACCGGACGGGCCGTTGATCGGCAACTGGCTGGCAGAGGGGCCTCACTTCCCGCTCCCCGCTATCAGTGGCCCGGACGGACGAAAAAAAGGCCTTGGCGGCCTAAATTAGGACGAAAATATGAAGAAATTCACAGATCCCAAAGGTGCGAAAACGGCGCAAGTCCTTAGCAGCACAATCATTTATAACGGCCCGGTCTTCGGGATTCGCCGCGACGACGTCATCGAACCGAGCGGGGTCCGTGCGAGCCGCGAAGTCATTACTCATCCGGGTTCCGTGGTGGTTCTTCCCGTGCTGCCCGACGCGAAAATCCTTCTTATCTGGCAATACCGGCACGCTACACGACAGTATTTGTGGGAGTTAGTGGCGGGCCGCATGGATCCCGGCGAAACTCCGAAGGTAGCCGCTGCTCGCGAACTGATTGAGGAAACCGGCTATCGCGCAAAGCGATTGCGAGTTTTCCTGGATGTCTTCCCGACGCCCGGCTTCCTGGAGGAACGCATGTTCCTCCTTCTGGCGGAAGGGCTGACCGCTGGGGAAGCCGAGCCGGAGGAAGATGAGAAAATAATTTCCCGTGCTTACACACGTCAGCAACTGGAAGAGATGATTCGAAGCGGGAAGCTTCGCGACGCCAAGTCCATCGCCGGCATTCTGTACTACTTCCGGTTTCTTGCCCCGCAAAATGGACACAGGAAGTAGGACCGATTTAAACCGATTATATAAAAAGCATAAGCCTACTTATTTTCAGCAGAGAAAACGATTGTCCTCTTGACTACGCTTCCCGTTTTGATACACTCCGCGCGATTCGTATCTTTAACAGCGTTAGGGTTATTCGACCGGCGCTGCGGAGCGAAATCTCGAGTCCCTGTCAGGAGGGTAATCGAAGTGCAAGGCACCGTGAAGTGGTTCAATAATTCCAAAGGATACGGCTTCATCGGGCGCGATGATGGCCCTGACGTTTTTGTACATTATTCCGCGATCGCCGGCGACGGCTATCGCACCTTGCAAGAAGGAGACCCGGTCGACTTCGAAATTGTCCAGGGACCGAAAGGCCCGCAGGCGGCCAACGTCTCAAAGGGGGCTGGATGAAGGGGTAGGCAATTATTCGGCCGGCAGGGAGCGCCCACCTGTCGGCCTTTTTTATTTGGAAACGGAATTTACAGAAAAGCGACGGCTTCAATGCGGCGTATTGGAGTTTGCCGGCCCGGCGCGATAGATTGTGGGATGGCTGGGTATTGCGGCGCCGACGCCCGCTCCTCCCACTAACCCCACCAATGCCCCGATGGCGACCTCGGCGCCGCGTCCTATGCCACACAAGTTGAACGAGCCAGTTGAACTGGAACATCTCGACGCGGCTGCGGTGATACCCGCGCCCGCTCCAGCTCCAGCGACGCTAAGGATAAGAGCGTTGCGGCCGCGATGGCTCTTGTCGAGCACCGTCACGCGCGCGACGTTTTCTTTGGGAATGCCGATGTCGCTTGATCCTTCACGCATCTGAATCGCTTCGTCGGTGACAGTAGCGAAAGTTCCGACACGCTTCTTCATGCCGGTCTCAACGAGCTCAATCTTTTCACCGGAGCGAAGACCGTACAGCGCTTTCCAATCGCCCTTTTTGTCCTGGGCACATAACGAGCACGGAAGCAGAATCAGGGAACATGCCAATGCGGTATTACGCATATTGAGGCCTCTCTTCTGTGCACACAAACGACGTTACCGGAGATTCCCTTTGCGCCCTCGAAAACGCCAAGGACCGTGCGTATTTTGCAAACAGCCAAGTTCAGCACGAAGCTCTCCGCCACCGAGAATCGGAAGAAAATGGCAATCGGCACGCGCCGGGCGACGAAAATGGGATGAACGAGAGTACCGGCGCACTTCCCACCGCTTGCGAACTGGCCACGAAACGTTGTTTCGGCTTATCCCAACGCAAAGAGAGTAAGATTTCCTGGCCCTCCGCGGCAGTTCCCAAAGCGGTCTTCCCGACGAATTGCCCATCCGCCTGAAGAAGAACCGATACAAGGAACTCCTTCGAGCCGGGGACTCTTTCAAGAATCAGGAAAGCTTGCACTTCCAGGCGATGATTTGTGCCACTGAGTTTCAACGAGAACTCCTTCCGTACGGAATTTGGGAACCCAACGGCTACGATTACGGCACGGGCACGGTATCGCCAGGGAGCAGGTTGCCGCATTGCACGGTAGTGGCATTGGCAATGTTGGCTGCGCCCGTTATCAACGATCTGGAATCGCAGAACAGATCCGTCCCATTACCACTTATCTGGGTGAAAGGACCCGTTCCCACTGCCACTGAGGACAGATTGGCCACAACCAAACCACCGTGACCACTGCCTGTAATGCTTGAACCGACCAAGCTCGCATGAGAGTTGTTGGTCACGAAGACGCCCTGGCCTTGGCCGCCGGAGATGACCAGGTTGGCGCCAGCGGTCAGCGTGCCGGCGTCGGAAACGAAGACGCCCGCCGTGCTCCCACCGAAGGGCTGGCCGGAATTGGTAATGCGGAGCTTGGTATCGCCCAGGTGGAGTTCGGAGCCATCTCTGACCGAAACACCGTTAAAGTTGGTCCCGGCGGGATTCTCGATTGCCACGTCCGTAGGAAAAGTGATTGGGAAGTAGGAGTTGAAGCTTTGTATATCAACAGTCCCGTGTGCCTGGATGTCGATGCCGACCTGCATGTTACGAACGGTGGTGGTTTGCATAGTGACGTGCCCCGAGCCGACAAGCAGGCCCTCACGGAAGGACGCCCCTGCGGAATTCTCAAACAAGGAGCTCTCGATGTGCACATCGGAGATGTCGAGGGCGGCAAGCGTGGCAAACCCGGGGTCGCGGGCGATGACGTGGGCGAGTGAGACCTGGCTGTTCTCGAAGATAAAGATCCCAAAAGCGCTGGGGCCGTCGACGGTGAGGTTGCGGAGCTGGACATTGATACTGTTCCGTCCAATACCGATGTCCCCAAGTCCGGAAGCCCTGGAGTGAATGGCGAACCCATCGATGGTGATACTACGCGAAGCCTCGATCAATAAGACGTGAATAACGAGGCCGTTGGTTGGATCCGTGCTGGGCCGCTGTAGAGTGGCGCCAGGCAGGCCATTCAGGGTGAGGCCATCGAATCCGACGATTTGGACGTATTCGGTGCAGGTCCCATTCACCAGAATGGTGAGCGGGGAGCGCTTGTTCAGTCTGGAGAGGGTGTTATTGAGCGACTGGCCTTGGTCGCAATTCACGACAACGGGAACAGGTACAACACCAATGCCTGGCGCGGTCTGGGCATTCGTGCCTAGAGCGGCCAAGCCAATCATGACCAACAGCATGCAGATGTGCTTCATTGTAGGCCTCCGACGGAATCTGACTTTGTGTTTTGAATGAGGACCCTTGGGTGAAGCCTAGGGAGCATTCCCGGGCATCGCAAGCGACAAGGGGCGACAATTGCTTGCGCTGGGGAAGTGTCGTGCTTTGACGTGGGCTCGCAAGCAGGACCTGGCTTCGCTCCAAGCGATCCGCCAGCTTCATTCTGTGCGCTAACGTGTCCTAAATAAGTAACTTAGCCGCAATCAGCCGGCTTAGTCGCGATTACCTTTATGCGCAGGCTATAAATTTGGCTTGGGGATGTCTGTTCAATTCTGCACATAAGTAGTGCTTCAACGTTTTGGTACTCAGTGGCCTCTTGCGACAGAATTTGGCCGGTGACGCGAGCGGGAGCGGTCATGGTAAATCTACCTGTCTTCGTCTTTCTTGGGGCGGTGGATGGCTCTATAATCCGTGAGCATGGACAACAAACAGATCGCGCGAATCCTGCGGGATACGGCGCAACTACTAGAGATCGATGGGGCGATTATCGGGCGATACCGCAGCTACGAGAAGGCTGCGGAACTGATTGATAGTTTGCCCGACTCCATCGAACAGCTCGTCAAGGAACCGGAAAAGCTGAAGGAGCTTCCAGGAATCGGCGACCGCATGGTCGACCACCTGCGGGAAATCGTGAAGACGGGCGACTACTCGCTGAGGAAAAAGCTGCTAAAGAAATATCCCGCGACGATTTTGGATTTGCTGCAACTGCAGTCGCTGGGCCCGAAGAAAGTGGCTTTCCTGTGGTCCAACTTTAAGGCCGGCACCGTGGCGGACGTGGAAAAACTGGCGAGGGAAGGAAAACTTCGCGACTTGCCGGGCTTCGGAGAGAAAAGCGAACAAAATATTTTGAAGGCCGTGGAGGTGTTCAAGAAATCGAGCGGACGATTTCATCTGGATAAAGCCGAAGCGGCTGCGCTGGCGATTGGCGCGCACATTGAGAAAGCGGGAAAGGCCGTCGAGTCGGTTACGCCTGCGGGCTCACTGCGGCGAGGAAAGGAGACTGTCGGCGATCTCGATCTCCTGGTCACGCTCGCCGACGGGCATACGTCGCAGAAGCACGTCGACGCGCTGGCCGAGCACATTCTTACATTTCCCGGGATCGATCAGACGCTGGCACATGGGGAAAACAAAGTCAGTTTCACGCTAGAGAGCGGGCTGCAAGTGGACGTCCGCTTGCTCGAAAAGGAAAACTTCGGCGCTGCTCTGCTCTATTTTACCGGCTCGAAAGAGCACAACGTGGCGCTGCGCGGGCGCGCCAACGACATGGGGCTGACGCTCAATGAATATGCGCTGGCGACGTTGAAGGGTGAAAAACGCGTCGCCGGGCGCACCGAAGAAGAGATCTATTCAAGGCTCAAGCTGGATTTCATCCCGCCCGAGTTGCGAGAGAACACCGGCGAAATCGCCGCCGCCGAACACCACAAGCTGCCGCATCTGGTGACCTTGAAAGACATGAAGGGCGACCTGCAGATGCATAGTACAGCGAGCGACGGCAAGAACTCGATTGAGGAAATGGCGGAAGCGGCGCGAGAACTTGGCCACCAGTACATTGCGATTACAGACCATTCGAAGGCCGTCACAGTGGCTAATGGCCTGGACGAAAAGCGCATGGCCGCACACATCAAGAAAATCCATGCCGCCAACGAAAAGGACCTGGGCATTCGCGTCCTAGCCGGCGCCGAAGTGGATATTCTCAAAGACGGATCGCTCGACTACTCCGACGAAATCCTTGCGCAACTGGACGTGGTGGTTTGTTCGATCCACTCCTACTTCAACGTCGACCGCGCGGCGATGACGGAGCGCATGCTTGCAGCCATCGAAAACCCTTACACTCAGATCATCGCGCACCCCACGGGGCGCTTGCTGCTGCGCCGCGATCCGCTCGATTACGACATGGAAAAGGCGCTGGAAGCCTGCGCGAAGCACGGAGTGGCCATGGAGTGCAATTCCTATCCCGACCGGCTGGACCTGAAGGACGTCTATCTTCGGATGTGCAAGGAGCGGGGCGTCAAAGTGGTCATCTCCACGGACTCGCACAACACCGGGAACCTGGCCTTCATTCGCTACGGAGTCACTATGGCCCGCCGCGGCTGGCTGGAGCAGAAGGACGTGATCAATACCCTGCCAGTTAGCGATTTCCTGGCTGCACTGCGCGCCAAACCAGGAGCTGGCCGCGCAGGGGGACAGAAAAAGGGGGCGGCGAAGGGGGACTGATAGTGTGCCAGCGCGCAGGGCAGGTGTCGTCCCAGGGAACATTTTTGAGCTGGTTGTCGTACCTTATGGGCAGAACGGCATATTACGGAGGGTATTGGAAATGAAACTGCTTCTCCAGCGCTTGACAGCCGTCCGGCTGGGACTTGTTTGCGGGGCCCTGTTGGCTGTTTCCGCGGTCGCGGCTAATGCCGAGGATGTCACCAAGTCGTTTGCTGTGACTGGGCGCGCCAATGTGCGCGTAGAAACCAATGACGGCGGAGTGCGGGTCACTTCAGGAGACGCGAAACAGGTCGAATTTCGCGTTGAATATCAGGGTTATGAGCTGGGTAAGACTCTGCGCGTCGACGCCCATCAAGACGGCGACAAAATCCAGTTGACGGCGCGCGTCACCGGACATTGGGGATTTTCGTGGGGCGGCAATTCGCGGCGGCTGTACATTGAAGTTCGCATGCCTCGCGAGGCTGACCTGCAGGTGGAAACGGGCGATGGGTCCGTGCAGGCCGAATCCATCAATGGCACGGTGAACGTGCACACGGGCGATGGGTCAGTGAAAGCCAATTCGTTGAGCGGCACGATCGATCTTCATACCAACGACGGCAGCATTACCGTCGAAAACCTCAAGGGTGATATGCGGCTGCGCACGGGAGACGGCTCGATTGAAGCCCGCGACTTAGATGGCAAGGTGGAGGCTGACTCGGGCGACGGGCACATTCGCATCGCGGGCCGGTTCGATGCGCTCAACGTGAAAACGGGCGACGGCAGCGTGAATACGCGCGTTCTCCCCGGCTCCAAGATGGTTTCGAGTTGGACGATTCGGACAGGTGACGGCAGCGTGGACCTGGTGCTGCCGGCCGATTTCCAAACGAATATTGACGCCAGCACGGGCGACGGGCACATCAGCCTGGGCGTCCCGGTCACTGTGGAAGGAACCTTCAGCAACTCGCAGATTCATGGAAAGATGAACGGTGGCGGTCAACCGCTGACCATCCACACGGGCGACGGCTCAATCCGACTGAGCAAGAGTTAGGGTGAGTCGAACCACGAATGACGGCGTGCCGTAGCGGACGCTAGTTCCAGTACTTGGTCCATGCAAACTAGCGCACACAGTTGTCCCATTTTGACGACTTCTGTTCACGCTCCAAACATGGCAATCCACTGAAAATAAAGGGCCTGCCTTTTGGTATCTGGCGTGCACTTCTCTTTCCCGGATTGTCAGGAGACCGCTGTGATCATCTTCGCCCTCCTCGCCGCCCTCATTCTTCTGGTAGCGGTCACGCTGATCAGTTCCATCGATTTCTCCCGCACGCGCCGGCACTGACACGCGTTCCTCGACGACAAATTGGCCGCGCAATTAATAGCCGCTTCAGAGCCCTCTTCCCGCCGACGCCTCTGGTAAAGCATAATCACAGCCCGAGTATGGCGGGCGCGCTCACAACTGAAACCGCGGCTGCTTCGGCACGCCCAAGGCGAGCTCGCACTTGGATTGTTCTCTTTCTGGTGTACACGCTCATCGCCGTGCTCCTAACCGGCTACAAGTATCTTGACGATCTCACCCGACAGCATCCCGGCACTTTCTACTTGCGGGTTTTGGAAGAAAGCACCGGTGTCTACTCTGTTTTTCTTCTGCTGCCGCTTGTCTTTCGCTACGCTCGCGTCTACCTCTTCGAGCGCAAAGGTTGGCTGAAGCTCGGGCTATTCCACCTGGCCGCGGCGATTGCTTTCTCCGCGGCGCACACTTCGATGATGGCCATCAGCCGGCATTTTCTTTCGCCGCTCATGGGCCTAGGTGCCTACGACTACGGCATCATGTCTTACCGCTACCCGATGGAGTTTTCAAACGACCTCATCGGATTCACCGTCATCGTGGGCCTGTATTCCTTCTACCAACGCTTGCGAATCGCGCAAGCGCAGGAACTGGCCGCTGCCGAACTCCGCACAGAGTTGGCTGAGGCGCAGCTCGAAAACCTGCGTTTGCAATTGCAGCCGCACTTTCTTTTCAACACGCTGAACACGATTTCTTCGGTCATGTACGAAGACGTTCAAGCCGCGGACGCGATGATCACGCAACTGAGCGACCTATTGCGGCTCACGCTGCGGGCTTCGCGCACGCATGAGATTCCGCTTGCGGAAGAACTGCAAATCACGCGGCTGTACCTCGACCTGATGCAGAAGCGCTTCGAGAACAAATTGCGCGTGTCCTATGTGATTGACCCATCTTTGAACGAGACACTCGTGCCGCAGCTTATCTTGCAGCCGCTGCTGGAAAATTCGCTTCGGCATGGAATGAAATCCGGAAACGGCGCGATGGAGCTCTCCATAGCGGCGCATCGCGAGAACGGCAGCCTGATTCTGCAAGTCTGTGACACCGGCTGCGGTCTCGCGGTGAATGATGCGGCGCAACTGTTCGGCCGTGGGCTGGGGCTTTCTAATATTCGAGATCGTTTGGCGCATTTATACGGCGAGCGTCAGGAGTTTTCGATTGCGAACCGGTCCAGCGGAGGCGCGGCGGTAACGCTCCGCGTTCCCCTGCACACGTCAACACAAACTCGCCGAACTTCCGAATGAGCTTGCCGCCTCCACTCCGCGTCCTCATCGTTGACGATGAAGCGCCGGCGCGGCGCAAGATACTACGGCTGCTGCGCCAAGAGTCCGCCGTAGAGATTGCCGCCGAAGCTGACGGCGGTGAAGCGGCAGTGGCGGCGATCAAGAAACATCGGCCCGATCTGGTTTTCCTTGATGTGCAGATGCCGGGACTGGATGGCTTTGGAGTCATTCAGTTGCTCAACACGGCAAAGATTCCGCTGCCGCGCGTTATTTTCATCACCGCGCATGACAAGTTTGCCCTTCGGGCCTTTGAAGTGCACGCTTTCGACTATTTACTGAAACCGGTGAGCGAAGAGCGCTTCCGGGAAGCGCTTCGGCGGGCAAGAATTCAGCATGAGCAATCGGCAGATGGATTCGCTTCCCGCCTGGGCGCGATGCTGGAACAACTGCAGCGCGAAAAGTCGCTGCCGGATCGCTTGCTCGTCGAGGAGGATTCGCGAGGGGTTTTCGTCCCGGTGAAGGAAATCGCCTGGGTGGAAGCGGACCGGAACTACGTGCTCCTGCATTGCGGCAAGAAAATACACACGCTGCGGAGCACACTCGATGCGGTGCAAAATTCGCTCGACCCCAAGCTGTTCGTGCGCATCAACCGGGGAACCCTTGTGCGGCTTGACGCCATTCGTGAGTTGCTGCCGTGGTTCCATGGCGAATACAAGGTGATGCTCCACGACAATACGGAACTCCGCTGGTCGCGGCGCTACGTAACGCAGCGCCCGGAACTCTTGAAGCTCACCTGAACTGCGCTGCCTCAGGCCGAAAGACGCGAGCAACGCTATCACCGCGTCAGATGACGCGATTCATTCATAACGGAGAGCGACCATAGGGTCAATTCGTGTTGCGCGGCGCGCAGGCAAGACCGCGGCCAATGCGGAGACGGCGAGAATAAGGAAGCAGACCGATGCAAGTGTGACTGGATCGGTCGGAGTGACCTCAAAGAGAAGGCTCTGCAGAAGACGGCTTAGAGCAAGGGAACCTGCCAGGCCGAGGAGCAAGGCGATCGCGGCCAGGGTGAACGCTTCGCGAAGAACCAGGCGAACAACGTCCGCCGAGCGAGCGCCCAGGGCAACACGAATCCCAATTTCGTTGGTACGCTGGCTGACGGAATAGGAAACGATGCCGTAGACGCCGATCATCGCAAGAGCAACCGCAACTCCCGCGAATATCAACAATAAAATAGCCTGAAAACGAGGGCTGGAAACGGAATCGGAGAATACCGTTTCCATGGTTTGGATGTCGGACACTGCCTGGTCGGGATCAACGCGGTGGACGGCTTCCTCCACAGAGCGCGCGATCTGGCCGGGATCGCCGGTGGCGCGAACGACGAGCGTGGCGAAATACATGGGCGCCTGCGAGTTGGAGAGAAAGATGGTGGGCTCCGGTGCGTCCTGCAATTGTGCCTGGCGGGCGTCAGCGACGACGCCGACGATTTCGACGGGCTTCTCGATGGTCCAGCAGACTCGGAGCTGCTTGCCGAGAACATTTTGGCCGGAGTAGAAGCGGTCCACGAAAGCGTGGTTGACGCTGGCGACAGGCTGAGAGTTGAAACTGTCGCGGTCAGCGAAGTCCCGGCCACTCAGTAAGGCAGTATTCATAGCTTGGAAGTAGCCAGGGCTAATGATGAGGAACTGAGCGGACGGCGAATCGGCCGGCGAAGGAGCGGGTTGGTCTGCACGAGAAAAGCAGGAGCCAGAGATCCTTTCCGTGAGCGGGAGGAAATGGGTTGAGCCGGCGGCCCGAACGCCGGGGGTATTGCGGATTTCGGCGAGGATAAGATCGAAGTACTGGGAGCGCTTGAGATTATCATGATAGCGCGCGGGCGATGTCCAGATATGCATGGTTAGGAGATGCTCAGGGCTGAAACCGGGATCGACGGAGATCAGACGGGCGAAGCTGCGAAGCATGAGACCGGCTCCAACGGAGAGAAGAAGCGCGAGGGCCACTTCCGCTACAACGAAAAAGCGGCGGAGAGATTGATGGCCGCCAACGCCGCCTCGGAGAGTACCCTGCTTGAGGGCGTTCTGAAGGTCCACGCGAGAAAGACGCAACGCGGGTGCGAGTCCGAAGACGATGGCGGTAAGAAGAGAAGCGAGGAAGGTGAAAAGCAGAACCCGCGCGTCGACCGCAATGGGTTCGCTGCGAGGCAGAGGCGCGTTTTGCGGAATCAGCGCGAGGAGGCTGCGCAATCCGAGTTGAGCGAAGAGTAGTCCCGCGGTCATGCCCGCGAGCGAGAGAAGCAGGCTTTCCACGAAGAGTTGCCGAACGATGCGAGAGCGAGCGGCGCCTAATGCGGAACGAACGGCCAGCTCGCGGAGGCGGCCAGTTCCGCGCATCAGAAGAAGATTTGCGACATTGGCACACGCGATTAGAAGAAGAAATCCAACGGAAGCCAACAAGACCCAGAGCGGACGGCGAACACTTCGCGTGACATCTTCGAGCATGGGAAATACGTTGGCGCTCCAGCCCTTGTTGTTGTCGGGGCGCGCTCGGACCGTGAAGTTGGCGACGCGAAGCATGTCTTGCCGAGCCTGGCCGAGCGAGACGCCCGGTTTGAGGCGCGCAATAACGGTTAGGAAGCGTCCACCCTTCCATTCCTCTGAGCGGGTCAAGGGCAAGGGAGTCCAGACCTCACATTTGAATTTCGGATAAGAAAAATCGCGAGGCATTACACCTACGACCGCGTAGGGGACGGCGTCGACGTCTATCTTTGCACCGATGATTTTCGGTTTCGCGCCGTACTGCCGCTGCCAGAAATCGTAGCTGAGGATGACGACATGATCATAGCCGGGAATGCCATCGTCGGCGATAAATGTGCGGCCGAGCAGGGGTGGAACGCGAAGAGTGCTGAAGAACTCCGGAGTGACTTGCATGCCCTGAACAGCGATCGGTCGTCCTTGGGAGCTGAGATTCGTCATCAAGCCGGAAATGGCAGCCATAGATTCGAAAGATTGAGCGTGATCGTGCCAATCGAGAAAATTGAGAGGGTTTACGACGTTGCGCGGACTGTCAAACTTGGCGGAAGCCTCCCAGATGCGGACGAGGCGGTCTGGCTCGGGATAAGGCAACGGACGGAGAAGAATAGCGTCAACGACGCTGAAAATCGCGGTGTTGGCGCCAATGCCGAGAGCGAGGGTAAGTACGGCGACGGCCGTAAAGCCCGGGCTGCGTTGCAGCATGCGGAGGGCATAACGGAAATCGCGCGCGCACTCTTCGAGCCAGCCAATGATGTCCACGGCGCGAGTGTCTTCCTTAAGGAGCGTGCTGTTTCCGAAGCGTCTTTGCGCATCGAAGCGGGCGGCCTCGGGCGACATGCCGGCGGCAAGGTTGTCCGCGGCGCGCATCTCCACGTGGGAGCGCAACTCTTCGTCAAGTTCGCGGTCCAATTGGTCCTTCCGCAACAGGCCCTTCAAGCGTGCAATGAAAGACACGATACACCTCCCTTTCAAGCGAATCGGAGAACCTGGGCCACGGCCTGCGTGAGGCGCTCCCAATTCTTTTCTTCCACCGCAAGCTGTTTGCGGCCGATGGAAGTGAGGCGATAGTAGCGAGCGCGGCGATTGTTTTCCGTTGTGCCCCACTCCGCGCTGATCCATCCGTCCTGCTCCATGCGGTGAAGCGCGGGATAGAGCGACCCTTCCTCGACGCGCAGGAAGTCCTTTGAAACCATCTGGATATGAAGAGTGATGCCGTAACCGTGCAGGGGGCCGCGCGCGAGGGTCTTGAGGACGAGCAAGGCGAGGGTGCCCTGCAGAAGGTCGTTCTTGGGCTTGTTCAAGGCCGCTCCTATAGATAGCTATGGGTACAGACGGCCCATCTTGCAAAATGTTTCACTGCGGGGCCAAGTCAGACCGCGCGCGGCCGCCGTTTAGCCCGTTCGTCCCCGAGAGCGGCCTGGTTGTCCCAAGCCTATTGTGCGCCGTACCTGCGTTGCATTATGAACAGGGCCATGAAAACCCTTCGACCGTTTTGCACTCTTTGCCGGCTCCTGGTGTTTGTGGCCCCGATGTGGCTGGTGTGGACCGCGAGCGCCCAGTCCAAGACCGACGTGGGCTGGCCGACTTATTCCAACGATCCGGGCGGCACGCGCTATTCTCCGGCGACACAAATTGACCGCAGCAACGTTGGTCAGCTTAAGGTGGCGTGGACGTTTCGAACCGGGGCGCTGCCGCACGACGAGGAGCTCGACAAGAAAGCGGCGTTTGAGGCTACTCCCATCCTGGTCGACGGGAAACTCTTCCTGAGCACTCCGTACGATCATGTGATCGCGCTAAACGCGGAGACTGGCGCCAAATTGTGGGAATTTGACCCCAAGCTTGAGCTGCCGTACGGTTCGTCGGAAGTGACTTCGCGCGGAGTCTCCGCGTGGTGCGACCCACATGCCAAAGCTGATGCGCCTTGCACCCTTCGAATCTTCATCGGGACTCTCGATGCGCGCTTGATTGCGTTGGACGGAAACACGGGAAAGCCATGCAACGACTTCGGAGAAAATGGCGAAATTGACCTCACGACTGGTGTAAAACTGCGCGACCCGGGCGACTATCAAGTCACATCCGCTCCCGCAATTTTCAAAGACTTGGTCATCACCGGCTCATCGCTTGGAGACAATCGGGCGGTGACGCTGGAGCGCGGCATTGTTCGCGCATTCGACGCGCGCAGCGGCAAATTGCGCTGGACTTGGGATCCCATTGCGCCGTGGGCCTATCAGACCACTCCTCGCACGGGCGCGGGCAACGCCTGGTCCACGATCTCTGTGGACGCCGGGCACGACCTGGTTTTTGTCCCCACCGGCAGCGCTAGTCCCGACTATTACGGGGGCATCCGTAAGGGTGATAACCAATGGGCGAATTCGGTTGTGGCTTTGCGGGCGAGCACGGGCGAATTCGTTTGGGGATTCCAGGTGGTGCATCACGATCTATGGGATTACGACGTGGCTGCGCAGCCGGCGTTGTTTGCGTGGAAAGACGGAACGCCCGCGATTGCCATCACAACGAAGATGGGTCGCGTGTTCGTCCTGAACCGGCTGACAGGCGCGCCACTCTTTCCCATCGAAGAGCGCCCGGTGCCGAAGAGCGACATTCCCGGCGAAGAGGCCTGGCCAACGCAACCGGCTTCGACGATTTCGCTGGTTCCAGAAAAATTATCACCCGAGGATGCCTGGGGAAAAGATGCCCAAGAAAAACAATGGTGCACGGAGAAAATCAAAGCTGCGCGAAGCGGGGAAATCTTCACGCCGCCGAGTCTGCAAGGCACGCTGGTTTTCCCGAGCAACGTCGGCGGTGTGAACTGGGGCAGCGCCGCGTACGACCCGCAGCGGCACCTGCTGTTCGTGGACACAAATCGCTTGCCGATTTTCGTGAAGCTCATCCCGAGGGATGAACTTGCTGATGCGCGGAAGAATGCGAGCGATCTCGACCGGCTGCACGGCGAATTTGCGCGGCAAACGGGCGCGCCCTTCGCGATGTTCAGGACGCCGCTGCTGGCGCCGAGCGGACTTCCTTGCAATACCCCACCTTGGGGGACGGTTGCAGCCGTGGATCTTTTCGCGGGGGAAAAAGTCTGGGACGTGCCGTTGGGAAGCTTCATTCCGGGCATGAATACGGGAACGATCACGCTCGGTGGGCCGATGGTGACAGCGGGCGGGCTGGTGTTCAGCGCGGCAACAATGGACAACGGCTTGCGCGCGTTTGACTCGGAAACCGGCAAAGAACTGTGGAAATACGATCTTCCGGCCGGGGGACAGGCTACGCCGATGACCTACACGCTGAAAGGCAAGCAGTACCTGGTGATCGCCGCCGGTGGCCACGGGAAACTGGGAACCAAGCAAGGCGACTATGTGATCGCCTTCACGCTGCCATGAGTCAATCGGAGGAAATGAAAATCACAACTCAACCCACGTCCGTTCTCGAAAATCAAAAAGCATCTTTCTTCGCCGATGGAATGCCGATTGTTGTGGTCTTTGGCGTCGCGAATTTTCTATTGCATCTCTACTTCAACAATCGCTACGGCTACTTCCGCGACGAATTCAATTACATGGCTTGCGGGGACCACCTTGCGTGGGGCTATGTGGATCACCCTCCCTTGATTCCGTTCCTTATCGAAATATCCCGGCTGCTGCTGGGCGATTCGACACGAAGCATCCGAATCGTACCGGCCCTGGCAACGTCGGCTGCCGTGATCCTGACGGCCATGATCGCTCGGGAACTCGGGGGCCGGCGCTTCGCTGTGGCGCTGTCGGCATTGGCGTTCATCGCTGTGCCCATGTATCTCAACGACGGCAGCGTCATGACCACCAACTGTCTCGAGCCACTGCTGTGGATGGGGTGTGTCTATTTCGCGATCCTGGTGATCAAGCGCGAAGATCCCCGCTACTGGCTCTGGTTTGGCGTCGTCGCAGGCATCGGTTTGGAGGAGAAATACTCGATTGTGGTTCTCGGATTTGCCATCATGGTGGGGCTCTTGCTCACCGAGCAGCGCCGCATCTTTGCCAGCAAGTGGATCTGGCTCGGCGGCGCGTTCGCGTTCTTGGTTTTCCTTCCGAATTTTCTCTGGAATGTTCAGAATCACTGGCCCTTTGCGGAACTCATGCACAATATCAAAGCCGAAGGCCGCGACGTGGTCCTTTCTCCCGCGGCGTACTTCGCGCAACAGGTCCTCATTGCCCATCCGATCCTCGCGCCGATCTGGATTACCGGCGTGCTTGCCTTTCTTTTCTCCGCCAGGTGGAAGCCCTATCGGTTCCTCGGCTGGTGCTATCTAACCGCACTCACCGCATTCGTCGTTCTCAAGGGCAAGAATTACTATCTCGCGCCAATCTATCCGGTCTATCTGGCAGCCGGGGCCGTGGTGATTGAGAGTTATATCGCGCGCCCGCGCCAAGTGTGGCTAAAGCCCGCACTCTTCGTGCTGATTCTCGCGGGAGGGGTCTGGCTGGCCCCGGTTGTCATGCCGGTTCTTCCCGTCGATCAATTCATCTCCTATATGGAGAAGCTCCCTTTCAAAGTCCCTCGTAGCGAACACAGCCACATGCGCGCCATCCTGCCGCAACACTTCGCTGATGAATTCGGATGGGAAGAAATCGTGGCCAAGGTAAATGAGGCCTACATCCGTCTTTCCCCCGAAGAACGGAGTGGCTGCGGCATTTTCGCGCAGAACTACGGGCAGGCGGGCGCGATCGATTTCTTCGGACGCCGCTACGGACTGCCGCCCGCGCTCAGCGGGCACCAGACTTATTTCCTGTGGGGCCCGCGCGGATATTCTGGAAATTGTCTGATCGTGCTGGACGATTCCAGACGAGCGCTGGAAGGCCTCTTCGAGCGCGTCGAATACGTGGGCAAGTCTACGGACAATCCTTACGCGCTGGAACAGGAGCTTTCCGTCTTCATTTGCCATGGCGCAAAATTCGGAACTCTCGCGGAGCTCTGGCCGCGATTGAAGAAATGGCGCTAGGAATCCATTGCGACCGCGCGCAGCAGGGGTGATCCTGCTTTCTGAGATACAATCGTTCCCGGAAAAATGACGAAATCAAAAGCCCACGGCCGAGGGCTGCAGCTCATCGCCGCGTTCAAGCTATTGAAAGGCTTGGCGCTGCTCGCGCTGGGCATCGGCGCGCTCAAACTTCTGCACAGGGACGTCGAAGCCATTGTCGTGCACTGGATCAACGTTTTTCAAGTTGATCCCCATAGCCACTACCTGCAACTGCTTCTCCAGAAGTTGTCGATTCTCGATGACCGCCGATTGAAGGAACTCAGCGTCGGCACATTTGTTTATTCAGCTATTTTTCTGACCGAAGGCGTAGGCCTGGCCTTTCGTAAGAGCTGGGCCGAGTATCTTACGATCATCACGACGGCTTCCCTGCTCCCGCTCGAACTCTACGAACTCGCCAAACACGCCAGCATCGGCAAAGTACTGGCACTGGCGATCAATCTAGCCGTGGTGGTGTATCTGGCCCTGGAGATCCGCCGGTTTCCAAAGCGGTCCTGACCGCTCTCCGTCTCTACATCCCGAAGTCTGCTTCACGAGTAACAGCAAGCTCTACGGAATCGTCAGCGTGTACCCTTCTCGGACGAATGTGGCGGCTTCTTGGCCTTGGTACCGGTAGATGACGATCAGGAATTTATCTGCCCCAACGGCTGGGTCGCCACCAAGGGCGTTGTTGGTCACCACGAAATTAATTACTCCACCTCGAACCCGGCTGCGCAGCATGTCCGTCACGTTGACAGTTCGACCCTGAATACCGTAGTAGGCGCGGATGATCCGAAGGACGTTCGAATCGTCGCGGTCGCGGCCGCCGTAGTTCCCGCCACGGTCGCCCCAGTCATCCCGATCTCGGTCGCCGCGATTCGCGGAGCGGTCGTCCCGGTCATCGTGGTCGCGACGGACTTCAAAAATGCGCACTTCCACGAAGCCGCCTTCCCGGTAGTCGAATTCACGCTGCTCATTCCGGCGGTTTTTCGCGAAGATGCGGAGTGATTTATCGGCTCCCACGGCGGGATCCCCGCCCATGGTTTGATTGGTGACCGCGACTCGGCCATTCACACCGCCGCGCCCGATCAAATCGCTGAGAATATCGGTGACATCCGTGCGCTGATTCTTGAACCCGTAGTCGGCGCGCACGATCTGCCAGCCTTCTTCCTGTGCGACCACTCCGGCGCTAAAGATGCCTGCGCCAATCGCGAGAATAACTACAGCGAGGACAAACAACACGTATCGATTTGCAAGCTTCATTCAGGACTCCTTCAGGGCGAAGGCCCTCCGTACTCTTTTTCTCACTTTAACCTGATTCCGGTTCCCGGTAGTCCCCAATGCAACTGCAATTGTCCTGAATGTCTACAGTGCCGGAGGGGCTCTAATTGATTGCGGGTTCCCGTTTCGTTTGCGGCAATCGAGTGACTATCGCCGATTCGGCGCTGCTCGTTGCGCTTCGCGAGTAAAGGCAGCTAAACTTCGAGTCCTATGAAACGTAGACTCATCATCGTGGCCGCGATCATCCTTTTTGGCCTGCCAGTACGCGCTCAACAACCCAAGGCCCTTTTCTACCTGACGCGTGAGCCCAAGTCCGTACGGTCCTTCCTGGCCCATGCCGACAAAATCGACATCCTCGTTCCCACCTGGTATTCCGTCGATGCGAATGGCCTGGTTTCGGGTGGTCCCCATTCGCTGGTCCTCGAAACGGCGCGCCAGCACCATGTTCCTGTGATGCCGATCGTCGTCAACGGTGCATTTTCGCAAGAAGATATTCATAAACTGCTTGCGAATCGAGCGGCCTACGAAACCATGGCCACCAGGCTGATGGCCGCCTGCAAGGAGAACGGCTACATAGGTATCCAGTTCGACTTTGAAAACATCCATTGGACGGACCGTAACGCACTCTCGAGTATGGTCGCCAACGTCGCTTCGGAGTTTCATAGCGCCAAACTCCAACTCACCATCGCCACCGTGCCGAATGCTCCGGGCGCGCCCGGCGAAGGCGGATTTTCCAATTGGATCTACGAGAATTGGCGCGGTGCGTACGACTTGACGGCGCTCGCGCAAAGCGTGGATCTCATCTGCTTGATGACCTATGACCAGCACACGCGATGGACGTCGCCGGGTCCCGTTGCGGGATGGGCGTGGACCACCGGCAACCTCGAGTACGCCCTCAAGTTCGTACCTCGGGAGAAACTATCGCTGGGCATCCCACTCTATGGCTATCATTGGTTCGCCGGCACCCCCGTAAAGGCTCCTGCGCAGGCTGGCTTCCCTCCCACAGACAAGCCCAACCCAAGTGCTGAGTACATCGCTACCGACGACGCACTGGAGCTCGCCAGAGTTTATGGAGGGCGCATGGAATGGGATCCGGTCGACCGCTCTTCCTGGTTTTTCTTTTATCGCGATGACCTGCGCGAATGGATTTTTTTCACCGACGCGCACACCTTCCGTGAGCGCTATTCCCTGGTAAGAGACCGCAGCCTCGAGGGATTCTGCTCCTGGGTTCTTGGGACGGAGGACGCTGCCATCTGGGATCTCTTGCCTTCCCACAAGTGAGGTCGTGCGGCGCTCGCTCGTTTCCGCTGCCGCGATTTGCAAATCCTGAAGTCTTCCCTCATCATTACTAGTTTGTTCGGGGACGCAGCACGCTTCTGCTGCGGTAATTCTTGTTCTGAGTTCATTCTTACCGTCGATCGCATTCTGATCGTTCAATAAAAAGGAGCGGCATGGAAAAGCCTTCCAAAATCGCGCCCGCCAAAGGAAGACTGGGGATTCTGCTTCCCGGCATGGGCGCTGTCAGCACGACCTTCATGGCCGGAGTCGAGCTTGTCCGCAAAGGCAAATCACAGCCGGTGGGGTCGCTCACGCAGATGGGCACCATTCGCCTGGGCAAGCGCACGGACGCGCGTTCGCCGCTTATCAAGAAATTCGTCCCACTTGCCGAGCTTTCGGACCTCACGTTTGGCGGCTGGGATATCTTCAGGGACAACGCCTATCAGTCCGCGGCGAATGCAGGCGTCCTGAATCCACAGGACCTGGAAAAGGTAAAGCCCTTTCTATCCACTATCAAGCCGATGAAGGCCGCCTTTGACCACGATTTCGTGAAAATGATCGACGGTCCAAACATCAAGAAGGGCAAGAACAAGTACGAACAGGCGCTACAGATCAAGGAAGACATCGCCAACTTCCGCAAAACTTCGCGCGCTTCCCGCCTGGTAACCTGCTGGTGCGCGTCAACCGAGTCGTTCGTCAAGCCGGAGGAGGTTCATTCCACGCCGGAGAAGTTCGTCGAAGCCATGCAGTCCAATCATCCGGCGATTGCGCCTTCGATGCTTTACGCCTGGGCGTCGGTGACCAGCGGGGTGCCCTTTGCCAACGGCGCGCCCAACCTGACCGTGGATATTCCTGCGATCCAGAAGCTTGCGCACGATCATAACGTGGCCATTTGCGGGAAAGATTTCAAGACGGGTCAGACGCTGATGAAGACCATCCTCGCCCCAGGATTCAAAGCACGCATGCTGGGGCTGGAAGGCTGGTTCTCCACCAACATCCTCGGCAACCGCGATGGCGAAGTTCTCGAGGATCCGGGTTCCTTCAAGACCAAGGAAGAGTCCAAGCTCAGCGTGCTGGAATATATTCTTCAGCCGCAGCTGTACCCGCAGCTTTACGGCAAGATGTGCCACAAGGTACGCATCAACTACTACCCGCCGCGCGGCGACAACAAAGAAGGCTGGGACAACATCGACATCTTCGGCTGGCTCGGCTATCCGATGCAAATCAAGGTAGATTTCCTCTGCCGCGATTCCATTCTAGCCGCGCCGATCGTCCTCGATCTCGTGCTGTTCCTGGACCTGGCGCAGCGCGCGGGAATGCGCGGCATTCAGGAGTGGCTCAGCTTTTACTTCAAGTCGCCCATGACCGCGCCGGGGCTGTACCCAGAGCACGACCTCTTCATTCAGTCCATGAAGCTGAAAAACACATTGCGGTGGATGAAGGGCGAGGACCTCATCACCCACCTCGGCCAGGAGTATTACGACTAGTTGGAGCTAGCCAGCGTGGGCGGCAGCGGATTTTGCTTCGACAGCGTCCAGCACGCGTGAGGAATAGACCAGCGCGGCGCCTGCGTTCATGGCGACAGCGACTCCGAGGGCTTCGCTGATTTCTTCCTTCGTGGCGCCGGCTTTCAGCGCCGCGTCGGTGTGCACGACGATGCAACCGTCACATCGCGTCGTCACGGCAACAGCCAGCGAAATGAGCTGGCGCGTCTTTTCGCCCAGTTTGCCGGTCTTGGAATTGGCGGCACTAAGCGTTTGATAGCCGCGAACCGTGTCCGGTGAAACCTTCATTAGATCTCCGATTCGGGCGCCAACTTCCTTATGGTACTGATTCCAGTCGATCATCATGGCTTTCTCTCCTGTAGTAAAATGCGAATCGCGCGCGATTATACTCCTGGCTCGCGCGAATGTGATATCTTCTCCGTTTCACCCGAACCTGCCAATTTGTAAGGCGGTCGTAGCGGCGTGGCGCACTCTCTCCTCGTGCACCGCCGGAGCAGTTGAACTTATTCCAAGGAGCTGTATTCATGAAGAGTTCGTACAACGGGAAACCCGTTCCCTCCGAAGGCAAGCCGATCGGCTACGGCGGCGGCGAGCTGCAAGTGCCCGACACTCCGATTATTCCGTTCATCGAAGGCGATGGCACCGGGCGCGATATCTGGAAAGCGTCGCGGCGCGTATTTGACGCGGCCGTGGACCACGCTTATGGCGGCCAGCGGCGCGTGGCCTGGTTCGAAGTTTTTGCCGGCGAGAAAGCCTTTAAGACTTTCAACGAATGGCTGCCGAACGATACGGTCGACGCTATCCGGGATTTTCGTGTCGCCATCAAAGGACCGCTCACCACCCCGGTTGGAGGCGGTATACGCTCCCTGAACGTTGCGCTGCGGCAGCTTTTGGATCTTTATTCCTGCGAACGGCCCGTACGCTATTTCGCAGGCGTACCTTCTCCGGTTCGCGAGCCAGAGAAAATGGACGTGTTCATCTTCCGCGAGAATACCGAAGACGTTTATATCGGCATCGAGTGGAAATCCGGCTCGCCGGAGGCCAAAAAGCTCCTCGAATTCTTGAACAACGAAATGCTAAAAGACGGCAAGAAGCAGATCCGATGGGATTCCGGCGTGGGCATCAAGCCCATTTCTCCGACGGGAACGAAACGCCTGGTCCGCCGCGCCATCAAGTACGCCCTTGCAAACAAGAAGAAGAGCGTAACGCTGGTACACAAGGGCAACATCCAGAAGTTTACCGAAGGCGGGTTCCGCGACTGGGGCTACGAACTGGCGCGCGAAGAGTTCCGCACGCAGACCATAACCGAGCACGAGAGTTGGATCGTCGACAATCTGGACAAAAACCCCTCGCTAACCGTGGAACAGAATGCGGCGATGATCGAGCCCGGACTCGAACAAGCCACGGATGCGTTCAGGAAAACCGTCTACGCCGAAGTAAAGCAAACGCTCGACTCAATTTACGCGACCCATGGTAAGGGTCAGTGGAAGCGGAAGCTAATGATCAACGACCGCATCGCCGACTCCGTATTTCAACAAGTCCTGATGCGCGCGGATGAATACAGCGTTCTGGCGACTTCCAATTTGAATGGAGACTATTTGTCGGATGCCTGCGCAGCGCAGGTCGGGGGGCTAGGCATGGCGCCAGGTTCGAACATCGGAGATGGTTTCGGTGTTTTTGAAGCGACGCACGGTACCGCGCCAAAGTACGCGGATAAGGACGTGATCAATCCGAGTTCGGTGATGCTTTCGGGCGCGATGATGTTTGAGTTTTTGGGCTGGAAAGAAGCGGCCACGCTGATCGAGGATGGCATCGCACGGACCATTCAACAGAAACGCGTGACGTACGATCTCGAACGCCTGATGCCCGGCGCCACAAAAGTCGGAACAGCCGCTTTTGCGTCCGCCATCATTGAAAACATGAAAGGCGTCGCCGTAGCCCGATAGACTAGGGAGAAAGTTACCCGCAAAGCGAACTCTTGTTGGACACAGGGAGAGGCATGAGCAGAAAAAAAGTGACAGTCGTAGGCGGCGGATTCGTGGGGTCGACGACAACGCAACGCATCGTGGACATGGAGTTGGCGGACGTGGTCCTGACCGACATTCTGGACGGTCCGCCGGCTGGCAAAGCCCTGGACATGATGGAATCCGGTCCGATCACGCGGACGGATTCGCGCGCGACCGGCATTTCCACGGCGAGCGGCGACTATTCCGCGACGGCGGGCAGCGACGTCGTAGTGATCACCGCGGGCTTTCCTCGCAAACCGGGGATGAGCCGTGACGACTTGCTAAAAGCCAACTACGAGGTGGTGAAAGCCGTCGTCGAACAAATCGTGAAGCATTCGCCAAAGTGCATCATCATCGTGGTGACGAATCCCCTCGACGCCATGGCCCAAGCAGCGCTCAAAGTCAGTGGCTTCCCGAAGAACCGAGTCATTGGAATGGCGGGCGTGCTGGACTCCGCGCGCATGAGCACGTTCGTGGCTATGGAGTGCAACGTCAGCGTGGAAAACGTGCACTCCTTCGTGCTCGGCGGTCATGGCGACGACATGGTGCCGTTGCCCCGCTATTCGACTGTGGCGGGAATTCCCCTCCCCGATCTCCTGCCCAAAGAGCGCATCGACGCCATCGTTGAGCGTACGCGCAAAGGCGGCGCCGAAATCGTCAACTTGCTGAAGACCGGCTCGGCTTATTACGCTCCCTCTGCAGCAGCCGTCGAGATGGTGGAAGCGATTCTCAAGGACAAGAAAAAAATTCTCCCCTGCGCCGTATATCTCGATGGTGAATACGGGATCAAAGGTCTATTCGTCGGCGTGCCCGTGAAGCTTGGCGCAAACGGCGTCGAAGAAATCATCCAGATCAAGCTAACGCCCGAGGAGAACGCCGCGCTACAAAAGTCCTCCGCGTCCGTACGCGAACTGGTGACGGTTCTCGGGCTGTAATTGTCGAGAAGAGATTGACCGAGAGGCGGAAGATTTCCTAGCGCATAGATTATACCGGAAAACGATGATGAAACGCTGGATGACGCTGTTGCTTGTGGGCCTCTTGCCGCTTTTGGGCGTCTCATTCGCTCAAAATACTAGCGGCAACGCCAATCCCGTTCGCGTCGCGCTCGTCAAGATGCCTTACGTGGGCGAACGCAATGTGCCCGATACTTCGCGTGGCCCGGATTACCTGGAACAAGGTGGAATCCAGAAGCTACTCGAGGCTCAAGGCGTTCAGACACGGCCAGTTTCGACCACCGCGTTAAACGCCGACGAAGAGAAAGCCTATGGTTCCTGGAACAAACTCGCGCTCGCCAGCGGCGATCTCGCCAAGCTGGTTTCCGAAGAGCGCCGCAGCGGCTACCTTCCCGTCGGTCTGCTCGCCAACTGCAATGGCATTCTTGGCATGCTTAGCGGCCTCCAACATTCCGGGCCGAGCGTAAAACCCTTGCGCGTCGGCATGGTGTTCATCGATGCTCACGGGGATTTCAACACTCCCGAAACTACGCTAAGCGGCATGCTGGGCGGGATGCCTGTCGCCGTTGCTGCCGGGCAGTGCCTTACGCGGATGCGGCTCAAGGCCGGCCTTGAGCCTGCGGTGCCCACTCGCCACATCGTGGAGATGTGCGTGCGCGACACTGACCCGCTGGAGCAGGAGCTTCTCGACCGCTCTGACGTTCAGCAACTCACACTGGAAGACGTTCGCACGCGCTCCGCGAATCTTCATCGCGAGATGAAGCGTTTATCTGAGGCCACAGACGTGATTTACATTCATGTGGATATGGATGCTCTCGATCCGCGTGAGGTTCCCGGCCATCCGCTGACCGTTCCGGGAGGTCCGACGAGCGTAGAGTTGGCGGCTGCTTTGACTGAAATGTTCAAATACGAGAAAGTGGCTGCATTCGGCGTCGCATCAACTCCATTCGATGATCACGATAAAGCCGGCCTCTCCCGCCAAGCCGCCTACAATCTAATCCTCGGCGCGGTAAAAGGCGTGCAGCAGCGGAAAAGAGAATAGGAGGTCACTCCTCACCTTCCTACCAACCGAAGATCTTGCTCGCCCCGTAAACCAAAGCTAGCGTAAACCCCGCGATCGCCACTTCGCCGATGGCTCCCACCGCGAACGGCCGCAAGCCCTGCTTGCGCATTTCGCCGAAGTTGGTTCGTAAGCCAACGCCCGCAAACGTCAGCAGAAACGCCCAGCGTGAAAGATTGGCGAGCGCTCCGATCTGATCCTTGTTGAAGAAGCGATACGTCGCAAGAACCGAGATCAACAGGAAACCGAGCACGAACTTCGGGAATTTCTGCCACAGGAATGCGGCTTTGTTCCCTACCGACTTGGCCTGCCCTTGGCTGGCCCAGTAGATCGCGTATGCCAGCACCACGAATCCAATCATGGCGTTGCGCGTGGATTTGACGAGCACAGCGAGTTTGCCGGCAGCGTCCGAGTAGAGTGCTCCCGCCGCCGTGGCTTCCGCCGTGTTATCCACGCCAAGACCGGCCCACAAGCCATAGGCGCGGTCGCTGAGTTGGAGAGCGTGCCCAATCAACGGAAAGGTGAAGAGCGCCAGCGCGCCAAGCGCGAGAATCGCCGCGATAGAGAACGACGAATCTTCGTCGTCGGCTTCAATGGCGCCCTTGGTGGCAATGATCGCACTGACGCCGCACACCGCCGAGCCCACGGCCAGCAGGGTAGTAAGTTTGGGCTTGAGCTTGAACAAGCGTCCGAGAAACGTCATGAACGCGAGCGAACCGGCGATTTCAATGGCTACGAGAACCAGGCTGACACCGCCCAGCTTCAGGATGTCGCCGAGCAGAAAGCGCGCGCCCAGCAACACAATTCCCGCCTTAAGCCAGAATTCATAGGTAGCGACGCCCGTGCGGAAAAGTTCCGGGACTCCGACCGTGTTGGAGATCACCAAACCCAGAACGATAGCCCACAGAACGTACTCGATGTTCGGAAACGTCCAATGATGGGCCTTGGCGTACGCGCCCACGTTTTGCTCCAGCAATTTGCCCGCGTAGCCGACGGCGGCGAGCAAGAGCACGCCGGGAATGACTCGCAGAAACCGCAGTGCCGGTTGCACCGGCTGTACCTGTGGAACCGTAATGACATCAGCCATGTTTCGTCATCTCCATTTTCCAGAGAACCTTTACCAGGGAATGTGCTTAAAAACGCCCGTGCGCACCAGCAACGCCAAAAGAAAAGCCACCAGGACGGCCCAGGTGTCCAGCGACAGCTTCCTGCGGCTTCCCGTCTTCGCTCCTACTGCTTCTGCACTCATAGCTATGCTCCTCACGATCTAACTTATCGATCTACGTTCACCAGTCGCATCTCTTCGATCCCCGTCCCAGAACGATGCGCTGATTTCCGTGACGTCGCGTGAAGCCACCCGCCCCACAATCAACAACGCCGGGGCTGGAAGTCTCTCTTCGCTGGCAAGCAGCGCGACGTTCGACCAGCGCACTTGCTGCTCGGAACCACTCGCGCGCGAGACGATCACGCACGGAAGATCCGCCGGCAGCCCGCCACCGAGCAATCGCTCCGAAACTTCCGCATAGTCTGCTCCCGGCATGTACAGAACAAGCGTGGTAGTGCCGGTAACGCATCCCCAGTCCATCACGTTGCCGTCGCTTCCCCGCGAAAACGTTGTCAAGAGAATTTGCGACGCCACCCGGCGGTCCGTCAGCGAAATTCCCGCTGTCGCCGCGGCTCCCAGTGCCGCGCTGATGCCCGGAACGATTTCGCATGCAATTCCGGCTTTGCGAAGCGCTTCGATCTCCTCTCCGGCACGCCCAAAAATCGTCGGGTCTCCGCCTTTCAAGCGGACAACGGTCTGACGGGTCTGAGTGCAGGAAACGAGCAGCGAGTTGATTTCATCCTGGGTAAGAAGCTTGTGGCCGGCGCGCTTGCCCACGTTGATGACCTCGGCAGCGGGTGAAATCAAAGCCAAAACACCTTCGCTGACAAGCGCATCGTGCAGAACGACGTCCGCGGCAGCCAGCAAGCGCGCCGCTTTCAAGGTGAGCAGTTCGGGATCGCCTGGCCCCGCGCCAACAAGATAAACTCTGCCGTTCATGCTACGCACTCCCCCCGGCCCAGCTTCAGCGAATACGTTTCCGTATCGCCCCAGTCCACGAAGAGATCCTCCGTCGCCGTGGTAACTTCCACCAAGGGACGGAGCCGTTCCTTAATGATGCTGTCCGGCGTGCGCGACACCCACGCCGAAAACGTTTCCGCAGGTTGCCGGTCCGCCTGATAGAACGCCAGCAGTTCGCGAACAATCCCAGGGATGGGCCGGGCAGGCACGGACATGATTTGCCTACCAAAACGCACGCCGTCGGCGTTCACCTTGCCGCCGAGCAAAAGCTGGTAATACGGTGCCTGCTGTTCGCCAACTTTCCTGACGTTTCCGTAAAAACCGATATCGGCAATGTGATGATGCCCGCAGGAATTGGGGCAGCCGCTGATTTTGATGCGCAGCTTCTGAATTTCCGGATCGGTGTAACCCTCCAGCTCGCGAGAAAGCACATCGGCCAGCGTAAGCGACCGCGTAATCCCTAGATTGCATGTGGTGGCCCCCGGGCACCCCGTGACGTCCGAGACGGTGCGCGCTCCGGGCGTGGCCAGGTCCAGTGCGCCAAGCTCGTCGTAGATTGTCCGCACGCGGTCAAACGGCACCCACGGAATGACCAGATCCTGATTTACGGCAATCCGTACGCCGCTCAGTGCGTTTTTCTCCAGCGCATCCGCGAGGCCGCGCATCTGATTGCTGTGGAACGTCCCAGCCGAAAGCTTGATCCACACCGCACCGTATCCCGTCTGGCGTTGAGCCGTCAGGTTGTGCTCCGCCCAGCGGTCGTACTCAGGATCGTTCGGTGTTTCCATCGTGGCAGAAGACAAGGCCACCGGCGCGATAGTCACCAACGACGGCCGGATGGGAGTAGGCACCGTAAACGTTTCCGCAGGCGCTTGCGAAACTTTGCGTTTCTCCGCCACCAGCCGGCGGAACTCTTCGATGCCCTTTGCGCGCAGGACATATTTCAATCGCGCCAACAGCTTGTTCTTGCGGTTCCCCGTTTCCGTGAAAACGCGCAGGACCGCCTCGATCGTGGGAAGCAGTTCTTCTTCTGGGAGAAAATCAGTGAGGACCGCGGCTTCCGTGGGCAAGCTTCCCAGCCCGCCGCCAACAAGGACCTTGAATCCTCGGCGCGAAGTGCCATTGTTGCCTCGGACTTGCGCGATGAGGCCGACGTCGTGGATGCCCGCCACCGCGCAGGCGCCATCGTCCTCGCAGCCGGAAAAAGCAATCTTGAACTTGCGCGGCAGATCGTGAAAATCAGGATGCCGCAGGAGATAGCGTGAGACACCCAAAGCGTACGGCGTCACGTCAAACGCTTCTCCGGGGCAGATTCCGGCTACCGGGCAAGCCGTCACGTTGCGCACCGTGTTTCCGCAAGCCTCGCGCGTCGTCAGGCCCGCATCGGCCAGTAGACGCATTGCTGCGCCTACGTTTTCGAGCTTCACAAAATGGAATTGCACGTTTTCGCGCGTGGTAAGGTGCCCGCGCCCAGTCGAGTAGTTATCCGCAATATCCGCCAGTACCCGAAGCTGCGCGGGCTTCAGCACCCCCGCGGCAATCTTCACGCGCAACATCTGGAATCCCGGCTGCCGCTGGCCGTATGTGCCGTGCTTCAGGCGAAAGGGACGGAATTGCTCCGCAGTGATGGCGCCGCTCTGCAGTTGCTGCGCGCGCTCTTCAAAGCGCACGATTTCCGTTTCGATGGCTTCGCGGCTGTGCCGCTCTTCGAGTTCCGTAAAGGCCGTTAAGCTCGTCACACTCATAATTCGTGGCTCCCAAGTTCCCGGTACTGAAACGTCCTCGTTCAAAACAAAAAGCCCACATAACCAGGTGCTCTGGCATGTGGGCTTCGGAACTCTATGATGCAGTTACTGCTAAGTCCGGAAACTCCTCTGGCCAGAGATGGATGGCATGCGACACGCAGCGTTACACGCGCAGGAGCAACACATCGTCTGGCAACAGGTCTTCATGAAGCTAAAGAATACTTTCCCCTACGCTCCCCTGTCAAAGGGAAGCCCTCAACAAAGATTAGATGCACGGCATTCAAAAAAGTAATCGATGAAAAGCGACAATTATTAGGGTTTGGCCGACTCTGCTGCCGGCGCGACCAACGCGGCGGTCTTGATGGAATCCAGCTTCGGAAAATACTTGTCGATGTACGGCTTGCCCAGCTGGGAGATTTTATCCTGGTCGGGGCCGGAGCTCTCGGTGTACTGGTCGTATAGCATGTCGACGACATTCATCCCTTTACCATCGACAACCCCGAACGGCGAGAACCCTTGCCGGTCCAGCCCGGCGTTGTCCTTCAAATTGATGAAGATCTGGGTCGCACGGGTATTGGGCAGGCTCGTCTTTGCGTACGTTAAGTAGCCGCGCTTGTTCGACTCTATGACCGGCTCATCCTGAATATTGGCATTGTCCCACGCCGCGGAAACCGGTGGATAGGCGCTGATTCCAAACTGCACCACGAAGCCGGGCACCACGCGGAAGAAGCTGGCGCTGTCATAGAAGTGGTGCTTCACCAGATTGCAGAAGCGGTCCGCTCCGATGGGAGCCCACGCACGGTTCACCGTCACTGTAAAGTCGCCCCTCGTGGTCACAAACTTGACCTGAAAGGTCTCGGGAGCCTTGTCTTTGAGCAGCGCAGGGCGAAGCAGCGCGCGGTCATAGCTCCCCTTGCGCGGCGCTTCTGCTGGCGCGCCCCCCGTTGCCTCGGGTTGTACAGGCGCTGCCGCTGGGCTTTCTGCCTTTGGCGTGGCGGGAGCCTCCGCTTTGGGTTTTTCGGGCGGTTGCGTTTCCGCCGTCTGTTCTTTCGCCTTGCATCCGAAAAACAGCGTACCGATTGTCACAGCGGCGACAAACCACTTTAGTTGCCTCATTTCCTAACGCCCCCTATGCTCATGATTGAAATCGCTTCAGGTCGTTTTACTTCCCGGCATTCATTTCGCGGCTGACGCGCTCGACTTCCGTCATCACGCGAAGAGTGTTTTCGCCGAGAATTTTCCGTACGTTACCCTCGGAGTAGCCTTTTTGCAACAGCGCCGCGGTGATCTTCGGCAGCTTTGTGGCGTCCTCCATGCCGTACGGCATATTGGCGCCGTCGAAGTCCGAACCCAGGCCCACGTGATCCACTCCTGCAACCTTCACCGCATGATCGATGTGTTCGATAATCTTGCCGAACTCCACGCGCGGAAGTTTGCCCTGCTCAACGTATTCTCGCGTGATGCGATCGCCCTCGATGAGCTGGCAGCCGTCATTGTCGCTGCAGCGTTTCGTCACTTCCGCACTGATGGCCTTGTTGATTTCCGGATCAGCCTTTTCCGCGTCGCGAAATTCCTGGCTCAGGAAGCCGACGTGGTAGTTGATCTGCACCACTCCGCCTTTGGCGCCGAGGTCCTTCATCATCTGGTCCGTCATGTTGCGCGGTGCATCGCAGATGGCGCGGCACGAAGAATGCGAAGCGAACAACGGCGCTTTGCTGACGTCCAGTGCGTCATAGAACGTCTTGTCGCTGACATGGGAAATGTCTACGATGACGCCGAGGCGGTTCATCTCGCGCACCACGTCCTTGCCAAAATCCGTGAGGCCATTATGGACCGGTTTATCGGTGGAAGAATCCGCCCATTCGTCATTGCCGCTGTGAGTGAGCGTCATGTAGCGGACTCCCAGCGCTGCGTAACTGCGTAGCACGCCGAGGTTCGAATTGATCATGTGTCCGCCTTCGACTCCCATCAGCGCAGCGATCTTGCCTTGTTTCCGGGCCTCGCGAACTTCCGCGGCGGTCGTGGCCAGCACCATGTCATTTGAATGCTTGCGAACCTGCTCGCGCACCGCGTCGATCTGCACCAGCGCGCGATCCACGGCTTCCGGTCCGGTCACTTTGCTGGACATCCAAATGGAAAAGAAAATCGCGCTGAGATTCCCTTCGCGCATCCGCGGAATATCAATGCTTCCGGTTGCGCTGCGTGTTCCAAGGTCAAACTTGCCGTCGAGAAGCCGCTGCGTCGTATCGTCGTGCGTGTCCACCACGATGGACGAGAAGTGCAGCTTGCGCGCCCTCTCGGAGATGGAGTCGGCAGAGATGGCCAGTCCCGTCAGGCAAACCGAAGTTACACACACGACAACGAGCAACAGAGCGCGAACCATTCCTTCCCCCAATGAAGCGATTGATAGTAACGGAAACCAGCTTAGAGCGCCACGCGATTAACCGACAAGCCAGCCCAGAAGCGCCTGCTTCCACGCATCGCGGTTCACTTCGGCAATGGACTCGGTCAAAGGAATCCCCTTGGGACAAGCATGCACGCAGTTTTGCGCGTTGGCGCATTCCTGAATTCCGCCGGGCTCCATGATTGCCGAGAGCCGCTCGCTCTTGTTCATCGCTCCCGTGGGATGCATATTGAAAAGACGCACCTGGCTGATGATCGCCGCGCCAACGAACTGGTTGTGCTCATTCACTTGCGGGCAAACCTCCAGGCAGTTCCCGCAAGTGATGCAATTCGAAAGCGGATAACCTTTTTCCTGCACTTCCGGCGACACGCGCGGTCCCTCGCCGAGATTGTACGTGCCGTCAATGGGAATCCACGCTTTCACGCGTTTCAGGCTTTCAAACATGAACTGCCGGTCGACCGCCAGATCGCGAACCAGTGGAAACTTCGACATCGGCTCGATTCGAATCGGCTGCTCGAGTTGATCCACCAGCGCCGAACATGCCATCCGCGCCTTTCCATTAACCAGCATCGCGCAGGACCCGCAAATCTCCTCCAGGCAATTCGAATCGTAGGTGATTGGCGTAGTCTTCTTCCCGTCGCGCGTGACCGGATTCTCCGCAATGTCGCGCAGGCAAATAATCACGTTCATCGACGGCCGCCACTTGAGGGAAAATTCCTCCCAACGCGCGGCTTCTTTCGGCCTTGCTTGCCGTTTCACTCTGACGATGACCAGTTTCGTTTCTGCCATAATCCCTCGACCAACAACTACCTCAAACCGGAACGCGAGCCGCAGCCTTTACTTTGCAGCGTCGTAACGCCGCGGCCGCGGCTTGATCAATGAAATGTCCACGGGCTCGTACGTAAGCTGAATGTCCTTGTTCACCCACTTCGCGCGCGTGGTCTTCAGCCAGTTGGCGTCATCGCGGTCCGGAAAATCCGGCTTGTAATGCGCCCCGCGAGATTCATTGCGTGCCAGCGCTCCGAGCGTAATCACGCGCGCCAGCACGATCATGTTCTCCAATTCGCGCGCGAAATTCAGTGTTTGGTTCGACCACTTCGTGCGGTCGCTGAGGTTGATTTTCTTATAGCGCTCCTGCAACGCGCGGATCTTCCCGTCGGCCATCTCTAAATTCTTGTTGATGCGTGTGACGGTCACGTGTTCCGTCATCACCTCTCCCAGTTCGCGCCAGATCGTGATGGGGTTCTCCGAACCGTCCTGATTGATCAGTTTCTGATTTTTTTCTTCCTGCCGTTCTCTTTCGGCGTCAAAAACCGCGGAGGCCGTGGACTCCGCGCCCTTTTCAAGATTCTTCGCGTACTTCACCGCCGCCGGGCCCGCGACTCCTCCGCCAAAAATGCACGACACCAGCGAGTTCGCTCCCAGCCGGTTCGCGCCATGATATTGGTATTCGCATTCGCCTGCCGCGTAAATTCCGGGAACGCTGCTGGCCTGATCCTCGCCGTTCACCCAGATTCCGCCCATCGTGTAGTGCATTGCCGGAAACACTTTCATCGGCTCGACACGAGGATCAACGCCCAGGAATTTCTCGTAAATTTCTAAAATCCCTTCGAGCTTCCGGTCCAGCGTTTCGCGCGGGATGTGCGTCACATCCAAATAAACCGCCGGCTGACCATCAATTCCCAGTTTTTCCTGGTACACGATGCGGTGAATCGCTCGCGTGGCAATGTCGCGCGGCACCAAATTTCCGTACTTCGGATACCACTCTTCCAGAAAATAAAATCGCTCCGCTTCCGGAATGCTTTTCGGCGCCCGCTTCTCCGCGGGATTCCGCGGCACCCACACGCGCCCGCCTTCGCCGCGAGCCGATTCGCTCATCAGTCGCAGCTTGTCCTCGCCAGGGATCGCCGTCGGGTGCACCTGGATGAATTCGCCGTTCGCGTAATCCACGCCCTGCTGAAAAAGCGCCGCCTGCGCCGATCCCGTGCACACTACCGAATTCGTCGACCGCCCGAAGACCGCTCCGTTGCCGCCAGTGGCAAAAATCACCGCGTCCGCCGCGAACGTCTTCACTTCCATGGTGCGCAAATCCATAGCGCAAATGCCGTGGCACACTCCGCCTTCGTCGATTACCGCGGAAAGAAACGTCGCCCCCTCGAACTTTTTGACTTTGCCTTCCGCCTCGTGCCGCCGCACTTGCTCGTCGAGAGCGTAGAGCAATTGTTGCCCTGTTGTCGCTCCCGCAAACGCCGTGCGGTGATACAGCGTTCCGCCGAATCGCCGGTAGTCCAGCAATCCCTCCGGCGTGCGATTGAACATCACGCCCATGCGGTCCAGGAGATCGATAATTCCCGGCGCCGCTTCGCACATGCGTTTCACCAGCGGCTGATTCGCCAGAAAATCGCCGCCATATATCGTGTCGTCAAAATGTTTATCGACCGTGTCGCCTTCGCCCTTCTGATTTTTCGCCGCGTTGATGCCGCCTTGCGCGCAAACCGAATGCGAACGCTTCACCGGCACGATCGAAAACAACTCCACCGGGATTCCCGCTTCCGCAACGCGGATGGTCGCCATCAGTCCGGCCAGACCACCGCCCACCACTATGATTTTGGGCTGTCTCATTTGTTTGGCAGGTACACCGAGAAAGGATGCCAGTTGTACCGGAAGCTGATGATGATAAGAATTCCCACGACGCTGAACGCCACTCCCACCAGCGCGCCCAAACGTCCCGCCGCCTGCTGCGCTTTAACGGTAGCCGCGAGTCCCCATTTGCACAGAAAATTCCAGATGCCCGCCCCGAGATGGAACGAAGACGCCAGCACGCCAACCACAAAAAAAGCCAAGTACCACGGATTCCGCATGTCCGCGGCCACGTTCGCATATGTCGACCGGCCGTGCGTGAGCCAGCGCTCGGTGTAAAGATGCCACCCAATATAAGCAAACGCGATCAGTCCCGTGTAGCGCTGTGTCACGTACAGCCAATTCCCCACCCACGGATACGCCGAGACATTTGATTTTCCCCGCAGCCAGATGTAAATCCCGTATCCCCCATGAAACAGCATCGGCAGAAAAATCGCTCCCCATTCCACAATCAGCCGGAACGGAATCGTCTGCAGCTCTTGCGATACCGTGTTGTATTTCTCAGCGCTCACCAGCGCGGCGCTGTTGGACCAAAAATGCTCCGCCAGGAATGCGCCAACAGGAAGGATGCCGGTGAAGGAATGCAGCTTTCTGAGGAGATACCTTGTGTCAGGCCGGGTTGCCGTCGAAGACATGCCCTCTCCGCCGCGTAAGTCCCAGCCGGAGCGCACAAATTGACTCGGGAGGAGCGTTGAGAACCGCGGCAAAATCAGTATAGGCACATGATTACGCCTACGCAAGTTGGGCTGTTCTTTCAGCGAGCACAAACAATTCGAAATTTTCTTGCCGCTGAGGCGAGAGTGCCGGAAAATGGTTCTTGACGAATGGGATTTGCTGGGCCGCACCTCTCCTGGCTCAGCGCCAACAATGGCATCCTGGCTATGAGCACAACCCTGAATCTTGTTTCGGAGATGGAACGCATCGCCAGCGCTCTCGGCACGGAAGCTGAGGGCGCATCGGGCGTTTCTCTTTCTGCCGTGGCGGAGAAAATCGCCAAAAATCTCGGCGTAAAGCACGACGAAGTAGCCATCCTCGCGATTTCCACGCGCTGGCGCCACCTCCACTTTCTGGTCCCAGAAGCTTTGAAAAACGTCGGCTTTGTTCCGCTCTCCAGTAATTCCGCGCTCGCCGCACGCACCGCCCGCGAAAGCCGTCCTGAGATCGAAAACAATTTCGCTGCCACGCGGCACGCCACTGTTTTCGAAAGCGTGAAAGTCGCTGACGCCGCCGGAGCGATCCAGAAGATGATCAGCGCGCCGATTTTGCTGGATGGCAAAGTCATCGGCGTCATCCAAGTCAGCCGCAAAGGCGCAAATCCGCGCAACGCCGGCCCGGACTTTACTTCCCAAGACCTCGGGAACATCCTGGCTCTCTGCAAGCCGCTCGGCAAAATGCTCCGTCACGTTGCAGGCGAATGATCCCCGCCTGCCCGCGGCAGTTGTCTTCGCACGTTCACAAATCTTTCGCACTCCCCGCTCGCAGGTTCGGAATTGAATTGACACTGCAATACCTTCTTGTTACTTTTCCACAGCGGCGAATTTTTTTGCTCCCACACTAATCACGGAGGCACGGCAAACCGGCACCATGGCGTTCGTTGCGAAGAAAATTTTCCTCACCAAAGGCGTCGGTAAACATCGTGAAAGACTTTCGAGCTTCGAGCTCGCCCTCCGGAATGCGGGCATTGCCGCATGCAACATCGTTCGCGTCTCTTCGATTTTCCCTCCCAACTGTAAATTAATCTCCCGCAGCGAAGGGCTAAAGCACATGAAGCCCGGACAGGTCGCGTTCACCGTCATCAGCGAGAATTCCACGAAGGAAGCGCATCGCCTCATCGCTGCCAGCATCGGCCTCGCACTGCCCAGCGATAAATCCATGTACGGATATTTGTCCGAACACCACTCTTTCGGTGAAACCGAAGAGGTCGCCGGCGAATATGCCGAAGAGCTCGCCGCCGAAATGCTCGCGACCACGCTGAACGTGGAATTTGATCCGGACCTGTCCTTCGACGAAAAAAAAGAGGTCTACCGCATTTCCAACAAAATCGTCCGCACCATGAACGTCACGCAATCCGCCGTCGGCGACAAGCGCGGTCTTTGGACCACCGTTCTCGGCGCTGCCATCCTCATCGGCGAAGACGACTAATCTCCTTCCCGTAGGCCCGCTTTCTCTCCGGGGCGTTCAATTCCTGGGTAGCGCGTTCGTCGGACGCTAGTTGGAATTGCAATGGGCGACGTTCGAGGACATCTGTCCTTCGTTATTCAAGATGGTGATGACGGACGTGAACATGCTCTGACTCGCTTGCCTGAAGAAATTCTACCAATCGAGACAGTTTTGGTCCCCAATCGACCTTGTTCTTTCGTCAGTAGACCTTAATTGTTCCCAACTCATCAGTCACAATTCTCGAATTCTTTTGATTGGGAATGGAGGAAAAGCCGTATTGGTAATCATACTGCAGCAGTTCTCGGTCGGCTTTGATGGCCTGTTCGAAGTGCTCAGCCGCGCGGAGGAGTTCTAATCGCGATTTGGTAGCCCATGCTTTCGTGTCCATCCCGTGGGCAACGCTGAAGTTGTCCCACAACCCCACAGCTCTCTTAAAGTCCTCGGCCGCAGGTATCAACGGCATTCCGAGAACGATAAAAGTCAATTCCCTGGAATTGTAGCGAACGGTAATCGTGCGTTGCTCACATTTGACTGTGAAGCAGTACTCTTTCAGTGAATTCCAAATAACCTTCTCTGTTCCGACAGGGTTTTATGCGTCCAGGTGGTACGCCGTCTTCAGCCACTTCTTCACTTCGCCATCAATTTGTTCCGCGGCCGTAATTTCAATGCGATGCGTGACGCGGTCTTTCTTTGCCAGCCCGCCCGTATCGATCAGCCGCCTGGGCAACTTTCCTTTGTAATGTGTCAGGGCGAACCCTAGATCAATCCGCGAGTTGGTCGTTGGCTTGATTTGCGCGAACACATGCTCGCGATACAGCGGCACGATCGTCTTGCACGGGCAGGCCTTGACGTCATCGCCAAGCGATTTTCCGAGTTTCAGCAATTCATCGTAAATCGGCCGCAGCTTCTCTTTCGGTCCTGCGTACTGCTCCTGCACGTACTGAACCGCCGCCTTCAAGTACGCTTCTGGGGTGTCGTCCTCCCCGCCCTTTCCATCGGCCAGCTCCGCAATCCACCACGTGCTATTCGTCCCCAGCTTGTGCTCGATCTTCAGCCATTCGCGCCGCGACTTTTCGTCTTGCGGTCCTTCTCTCTTCACCAGCGCAATCCATTCTTCCAGTGAGCGCTCCGTTTTCTCTTTCAGCTCGCCAGCCCACTTCTGCATCATGGCCACGCCGGGATGTACGTCGTAAATTGTTTTCGCCTTTGCCTTGGCCATCGGTCAACTCCTAGTAGCTGTCTCGTTCTTCACGAAAGCGGCGATGACAAAACCCGCCAGCACAAACCCCACAATTTGCGTGGTCATGTACCCGGCCGTGTAGTTTCCCGGGAATTCATACCAGTTCCAATATTCAAGGTTTGTGCTTATCGCGGCAAGAACACCGGCGATGGTCAAGACTCCCGCTCGGGTACCGTAACTTCGTCCGCTCGCACCGCACGAGAGAAGCAACGCACCAAGCAATGCCTGCAGAACATTAAGTGCAAATTCGCGGCCAAGCAACGTACCAAAGTGGAAAGGACCCGACGGTGGATGGTAGACCAGGATTCCGTGCGGCGATTGCTCATACTTCTTCATGTATTCCGGCATTGCTGCGTTTCGCTGCGCGCTGGTAGGCTTTGGACCCAGCCCGAAGCCCGGAAAAATGTAGAAGCCGGCTTCCGGAATTGCTCCTCGCATCGCGCTCATCACAACGGCTTCGTTTGGAATCTCTCCCACGCCCATTTCGCCGAGCCCGAGTAATTCGTGCGCCACAAACATCCACACAAACAGAGTCAAGCCACCCAGGATAGCTGCCAGCACGATTCGCTTCATTTTCGGTTCTCCTTCTGCAAATTACTTTGGAGCCCGGGAACCACTTGACCAACCGACAGTTCTCATTTTTTTCGTTTGAAGTACCCGATGCGTTCCAGCACCGCCCTGGCGATCAAAGGCAGGGCCACTGTGGCGTCATCGAATACTTCCGCGAAACGGCCGCCTTCTTCCGGCGGCACGAACTTTCCCCAGGAAACCGCTTCCGTATAGGTGCTGCCGCTCAGGCCGCCCCAGTGGACCGGCTCCGGGCAAATGCGCACGCCATAGTTGTAGCGCTTCAGCGGAAGCTTTTTGTACCCGCGCCGCGCCAGCAGTTCCGCGTATACGCCGAACTGCTGCGACCAATTGCGTGGCACTCCTCCGCCGATCGTCAGAATTCCCATGCGCCTCGTGGCCAGCATGGTGTCGGCAAACTTCTCGAAGTCCAGGAACGGATCAAAGCGCAGCAGCGGGCGCTTGTCCCTCTGCCGTGCGATTTTGTGCAGTGCAAAATCAATTCCCAGCTCCGAGTCGCTGAACGCGGGAACAAAAATAGGGACGTTGTGCTCGAAAGCGGATTTTAGAATTCCTCGCCCTTGCGCCGTCTTGTGCAGGTACTCGCCTATCTTCCTGTGGATCTTCCAGCTGCAGGCCGTGTCTTCCGCGTCCCATGCCCTGAAAATGTGGTCCATCACTTCTTCGACATGATCCAGATTCGTTTCTGGCTCGAGCGAGTCGTACACGCGGTTGTATCCGGCGTGAAACAACTCCTTATCGTCCATATTCGGGTTGTAGCGGAAATGCGAGTAACCCGTGGCTTCCACCAGTCCATGCGCCATGAGCGCGCCGGTCGAGACGATGGCCTTGACGATGCCCGATTCGATCAGGTCGCAGAAAATGAGCCCCATCTTGCCAACCGTCAAAGCCCCCGAGAGTGTCATCACCACGAAACAATCCTTGTCGCGGGCCATTTGCTCGAAAACGTCGGCGGCATCGCCGATCTGGCGCCCGGTGAACGCCGTGTCCCCCATCGCGCGTACCAGCTCGTCGACGGTGCGGCATTTTGACAAATCCAGCGGGAACATTGGCCGGAGTTTGTCCTTTACTGGATCGTGAAGCACTCTCCCGGTCACAGTTTTCTCTCGCTGCTTCGCCATCATGTCTCCTCGACGAAAATAAATTCGGAATCACGGATAAAATGCTGCTTCCCGGACAACCGCGCGCTTTTGCAGCTGATTGATATTACAAACGCTGCGCAAAAGATACTACAAAACGCGTGCAAATATTTTATTTCCGGCTCATGCTAAACTTAATTTCATGGCAGACAAATTTACCATCGGGCTCGTGCAGATGAAATGCACGGCGAATGCGGAAGAGAACCTGACGCGGGCCATCGGGAAGATCCGCGAAGCCGCCGCGCGTGGCGCGCAAATCATTTCGATGCACGAACTGTTTCACGGCGAATACTTTTGCCGCAAGGAAGACGCGGAACTTTTCAATCTTTCGGAAGCAGTGCCGGGCCCTACTACAGAAAAGCTCGCGCAGATTGCCAAAGAGAAAAAAGTCGCGCTGGTCGTTTCTCTTTTCGAACGCCGCGCTCCGGGCGTTTATCACAATTCCTGCGCCGTCCTGGACGCCGACGGAACGTTTCTCGGGAAATACCGCAAAATGCATATCCCCGACGATCCGCTCTACTACGAAAAGTTTTATTTCACTCCCGGCGATCTCGGCTTCCCGAATTTCGATACGAAGTATGCGCGTGTCGGGGTGCAAATATGCTGGGACCAGTGGTATCCCGAGGGATCGCGCCTCACCGCTCTCGGGGGCGCAAACGTGATCTTTTATCCCACCAGTATTGGCTGGCATCCGCATGAAAAAGCGCAATTCGGCGCCGCGCAGCTCGACGCCTGGAAAACCATGCAGCGCGGTCACGCCATCGCCAACGGCGTTTACGCCGCCGTTGTGAATCGTGTGGGCTTCGAAGGCAAGCCGCAAAATGGCGACCCCGGTTTGGAATTTTGGGGAAATTCGTTCGTTGCCGATCCCTTTGGCCTGGTCATTTCCGAGGCTTCGAGCGACAAGGAAGAAATTCTCGTTGTCGAATGCGACCCCGCCAAGAGCGAAGACACACGCCGCAACTGGCCTTTCCTCCGCGACCGCCGCATCGACGCCTATCAGCCCATCCTGAACCGCTGGCTCGGCGAAAAGTAGCGTGCTCTTCCTCCGCGTTCTTCGGATCTTCAGCTTTTCTTGCTTTCGCTGCCCTACTTGTTATTTCTTCCCTTGGTTCCTCTGCGTTCTCTGTGCTCCAACCTCGGTGATCTCTGTGCTAAATTCCTTTTCCAAATGAAGCCGACGCCGCAAATCAAAACGCCTCACGCGCTTGGCTTTCGTATGCCTGCCGAATGGGAACCCCACGAAGCCACTTGGCTCGGCTGGCCGCACGAGGCGACCGACTGGCCCGGAAAATTCGCTGTCATTCCTTGGGCTTTCGCTGAAATCGTCCGGCACTTGTCGCAAGTCGAGCGCGTCTACCTCCTCGTAGAAAACCGCGCGGCCGAATCACGCGTTCGAAGCATGCTGAAAAAGTCCGGAGCCAATCTCGATGCCGTCGATTTTTTTCGCATGCCCACGGATCGCGGATGGATGCGCGATTCCGGCCCCATCTGCGTTCGAAACGAAGCCGACGAAGTGGCCTACAACAATTTCCTTTTCAACGGCTGGGCCAAATATCCGAATCACAAAAAAGATGCCGCCGTTGTCGCTAAAGCCAACCAGAAGTTGAAACGCCGCGTCTGGCAACCGCAGCACAAAGGCCGCCGCGTGGTCCTCGAAGGCGGCAGCATCGATGTGAACGGCCGCGGAACGCTCCTCACCACAGAAGAGTGTCTGCTCAGCAAAGTGCAAGAAAGAAATCCCGGATTCACCAAAGAGGATTAC
>Ga0137395_10000004_pt1 | contig 51221 bp, 45 predicted proteins | sample czobulk216metaG_FD_108283 | JGI IMG/M metagenome (GOLD analysis project Ga0137395, IMG submission 108283) | Vadose zone soil microbial communities from Angelo Coast Range Reserve, California, USA - czobulk2.16 metaG | ecosystem: Environmental > Terrestrial > Soil > Vadose zone | place: USA...
CGGCTGCGAGGTTGTCTTCAATCTGGCCGGCCGATCCGGCGCCGTGCGAAGTCTCGAGGATCCGTTCACGGATCTCGACGTGAACTGCAACGGCAGCCTGGTCCTGCTCGAAGCCATGCGTGCCGCGAGTCCGTCGGCGAAGCTGGTGTTCCCCGGATCGCGGCTCGAATACGGCCGCGTGGACTCACTGCCGGTGTCCGAGGATGCCCGCATGGTGCCGTTGTGCATGCACGCTGTGCACAAGCTGGCTGTCGAGCAGTATTTGACGATCTATCGGGAGTTGCACGGACTGCGCTCGACCGTCGTGCGCCTCACGAATCCGTACGGCGCGGGCCAGCCGGCCGGTCGCGTCGCCTACGGCATCGTCAACCGGATGGTCCAGCTTGCGCTCGAGGATCAGCCGCTGCAGGTCTACGGCGAAGGCACGCAGCTTCGCGACTATGTGTACATCGACGATGTGATCGAGGCGCTTGCCGGGATTGGCGCGAGCGCCGCAACAGACGGGCACGTGTACAACCTTGGCAGCGGAACCGGCACTTCGTTCGTCGACATGGCGCGGCTGGTCGTGGACCTTGTCGGCGGCGGCCGCGTGGTATTCGAACCGTGGCCGCAGCTGGCCGGGCAGATCGAGACGGGCGATTTCGTCGCGGACATCTCGCGGCTTGCGGCCGCTCTCGAGTGGCAGCCTTCCACCACGCTTGCCGACGGCCTGCGGCGGACGATCGAGAGTTATCGACGTGCCGAGCGCGAGGTACGTAGTGTCCGGCTTTAGCCGGACTCGGACAGGTCCGCCTGAAGGCGGACACTACATGTGACTCGTGTCCTCTATCTCAGTCACGCGTTCATGGTCGGCGGCGCCGAGGAAATGGTGCTCAACCTCGTGCGCCATCTGCCGCCGCAGTACGAGCCGATGGTGTGCGCGATTCACGAGCCGGGGCCGCTCGGCCGCGAGATCGCGGCCACGGGCGTGCCCTTCCGCACGCTTGGTCGCGTGCCCGGCTTTCGGGATCCGATGGCCGTCGTCGCGCTGTATCGATATCTTCGTGAGGTCCAACCGGACATCGTTCATACGTTCTTGCTCACCGCGAGTCTGTACGGACGCCTGGCGGCCATCGCGGCACGTGTGCCCATCGTCATCGGCACAGAGGTCAACGTCTACGCCGACAAGCAGTGGCATCATCGCGCGGCGGAGCGGCTGCTGATGGCGGGCACCAGTTGCGTGATCGCGTCGGCGGAGAGTGTCAAGGAGTTCTACGTCCACCAGGTCGGGGCCGATCCCGATCGCGTGGAGGTGATCTACAACGCCGTCGATTTTGCCTCGCTGGCAACCAGTGCGCCGCGGGCCGAATTGCGCGCGCGGCTGAAGCTGCCGGAGCAGGCGCTCGTGGCCGGCGTCATCGCGCGTCTCACGGACCAAAAAGGCCACGCGTATCTGCTCGAGGCTCTTGCGCGCGAGCCGGCGCTCGCGGACTTGAAGTTGCTGGTCATCGGCGACGGTCCGCTTCGCGCGGCCCTCGAACGGCAGGCCGCCGAACGTGGATTGTCCGGGCGGGTGTCGTTTCTCGGCAGCCGCCGGGATTTGGGCGACTTGCTCGCGGCGATGGACATCTTTGTACTGCCGTCCCTGTGGGAAGGCCTGCCGCTCTCGATGGTGCTGGCGATGGGCGCCGGCCTGCCGGTTGTGAGCACCAGCGTTGCTGGTATTCCCGAGGTTGTGCAGGACGGCAGGACCGGTCTGCTCGTGCCTCCTGGCGATTCGACGGCGTTGGCCGGTGCCCTCGCCCAACTGGTGCGATCGGCGGATCAGCGTCAACGCCTCGGCGCCGCCGCTCACGAATATGTGTTGCCGCGGTTTGGCGTCGACCGATACGTCGCGACCGTCGTTTCCGTGTACGACCGTCTGCTGGCAGGCGCGAGGCCCACGGCATGAAGCTCGGCATCGTCTACCACATGCCGTTCTGGAAGGCCGCGGACGGATCGCTCTGGGAAGGTGAGGGATCGTTCGCGCGCTACGTCGATTCGCTCGCGCCGTATTTCGACGAGGTCTCGCTGTGCGTGCCGGTTCGGCCGGCGCCGGCGCCCGAGGGCACGCGCGTCCGATCGGCGAATGTGCGGCTCATCGACTTTCCCTACTTCGACGGTCCTCGTCAGTTCTTCCCGCAGCTGGGCGCGGCGCGGCGAGCGCTGCGCGCCTGGATGTCCACAGTCGATGTGCTGAATTGCCGGGTGCCGACGCCGGCCGGATGGTTTGCGTTTCGCGCGGCGCGGCGCGCGGGCGTGCCAGTGTTTCTGCTCGTCGTCGGCGATCTGCGCGCGGTGGCGCCGACGCTCCCGTATCGCGGACTCAAGCGCATCCTGTTCGGGCTGTACACAGAATTCGAGGAGTGGGCGCTCGATCGCATGACGCGTCGCTCCATCACGTTCGCCAATGGCGCCGCGCTTGCGTTGAAGCACCGGCGCCCGGGGGTGGACGTCGTCGAGACGAAGACCAGCACGGTCAATGCCGACGACATCCAGGCGCGGCCAGACACGTGCCAACGCACGCCGGTTCGAGTTCTGACCGTCAGCCGCATCGATCCGAGAAAAGGCCTGCAGTGTTTGCCGGAAGCGATCTCCGTGCTTCGCGATGCCGGCCGCGACGTCGAGCTGCTCATCGTGGGCCCTGCCGTCGGCGCTCCCGGCGAAGCGGAGCGCGTGGCGATCGAGCGCTCGGCGCTGGCGCTTGGCGTCGGGAATCGCGTCCGCTGCGCCGGCGCGATTCCACTCGATCGGCTGATGCCGATGTACCGCGAACACGATCTGTTCGTGCTGCCGACGGGCCCGGGCGAAGGCATCCCCCGCGTGCTCCTCGAGGCGATGGCCGCCGGCCTGCCTGTCATCACGACGAGCGTCGCCGGCATCCCCAGCTTGATCACCCCGGAGCAGAACGGGTTGTTCCTCGACGTTCCGACCGGCGGTGCTGTTGCGGCGGCGGTAAATCGGCTGATTGCCGATGGCAGTGTGAGGCGGCGCCTGATTCAAGGCGGATACGAGACGGCGCGTGCGCACACGGTCGACGCGCAGGCCGCGGAAATGATGGCGATCGTCGCCAGGCGGCTGGGCATCGAGCTCCGGAGCAAGGCCACGGCCCCGGCCGCGTGATGGCTGAATGAGCTCGCGCCGAAGCGTCTGCTTCGTGCTGCCGTCATTGGCGGGCGGCGGCGCCGAGCGTGCCGCGGTGCACGTGCTGAATGCGCTCGACGCCGGCGTCTGGGATCGTTCGATGTACTTGTTCCGGCGTGAAGGACCGTACCTGGACGAGGTCGACAGCGGCATCCGCGTCGCGGCCGGCCATCGGACGTCGAGAACGGGCCGCATCGGCGATCTGTATCGGTTCATCCGCGCCGAGCGGCCCGACATCGTCATGGTGTTTCTGAGTTACTTCTCCGTGCTGGCCGCCGTGCGAGCCGCGTCGCGCAACGCGCGCGTCGTTTTCAATCAGCAGACGCCTGTGTCCGCCTTCCTGACCGACGCCGACTACAACTGGCGACGCCCGATCCGCCGCCGCCTGTTCACTGCCGTCGCGCGTCTGGCGTACGGGCGAGCCGACGCCGTCGTCGCGACTTCACGCGGTGTCGCGGACGATTTGGCCCAGGGGTTTGCCGTCGGCCGCGATCGGATCCATGTCGTGCACAATCCCGTCGATCTGAAACGGATCGAAACCGCCGTCCAGGAATCGATCGATTCGGCTCACGACGCCGTGTGGATGCACCCGGCCATCATCGCCGCGGGCCGGCTCGCCGACGCGAAGAACTACCCCCTGATGCTCGACGCGTTCGCCCTCGTCCGCGCGCAGATGCCGGCGCGTCTCTTCATCCTCGGCCGCGGCGAGCTCGAGCCCGGTCTTCGCGCGCGTGTCCACGCGCTCGGCCTGAACGACGATGTGGTGTTTTGCGGATTTCAGCGGAACCCCTGGAAATACATCGCGCGCGGTGACGTATTTCTTCTCACGTCGCATTACGAGGGCTTCGGCAACGTGCTCGTCGAGGCGATGGCGTGCCGCGTGCCAGTCGTCGCGACGGCGTCGCCGGGCACGAGGGAGATCGTGACCGCCGGGATCGACGGGGTGCTCGTCGAGCGCCACGAGTCCGACGCGGTGGCCGAAGCGCTCGTTGGGGTTCTTGGCGATTCCGCGGCGATGCGGCGCATGGGCGACGCGGCGCGGTGCAGCGCTGAACGGTTCGCCATGCCCACGGCCGCTGCCGCTTACGATCGTCTGTTTCAGGCGGTGCTGGCGTGAACGGAACGACTGTCGACAGGCTCGGCGCGGGTGGGCTGTCGCTCTCGACTGGAATGCCCGCGTGGTTGCTGAAGGCCGCCATCTTGACCGGCGTCGCTATCGGCGTCGCTTACGTGCTGTCGCCGCTGTTGGTCGTCGTCGCGCTTGCATTGATTCCCCTGTTCCGATGGACAGGCCGCGGTCTCGAGCCAGTGGAGCGTCGATGGGTGTACGCGGTGCTCGCTGCCGGCGTGTTGCTCCGCGTGATCGCCATCGGCGGGTTGATGGTCACGGCGAATCACGATGCCGGCACGTTCGCGAAGTTCTTCGGTGACGAGGAGTTCTACCAGCTTCGCGGTTTGCGCCTCTACAACATCCAGATGGGCATCCCTGTCTCGATGGAGTCGTTTCTGTACGCGTATGACAAGACGGGCGCCTCGAGTTACCAGACGCTGCTCGTGTTCATGCAGCTGCTCGTCGGTCCGGCGCCGTACGGCCTTCACCTGCTGAACAGCCTGCTGTTTCTGTTCGGCGTCGCGCTGCTCTACCGTGTCGTGCGCCGATCGTTTGGCCCGGTGGTCGCGGGCGCCGGCGGCGTCTTGTTGCTGTTCTTACCCAGCCTGTTCATGTGGTCGGTGTCCGCCCTCAAAGAGTCGGCGTTTCTCACGATGACGGCGGTCACGCTCATCACCGCCGTGAAGCTTCCCAGAGTCCGGACACCGGCAGGGTTCGTGGTTGCGGCCGCCGGCGTCGTGTTGGGCACCGGGCTCATCGAGACGATTCGCCCGGGAGGCTTGCTGCTGACGGCAGCGGGCATCCTCGTCGGCTACGCGATATGGCTCGCGCTGATGCGCCGGGCCCTCCTCGTGGTCGCGGTCGCCGCACTCGCGCTGTTCGCGGTCTCGGTCGCCCGCTCCGGATTGCCGGCCCGCGCGCAAGCGCAGCTCGCGCAAATGGCGTCGTATCACCGCGGACACGTGTTCACCGCCGGACATTCGTACAAGCTGCTCGACACCCGCTTCTACACCGAGTACTGGGGACGCGGAGTCAGCGTTCAGATGAGCGAAGCCGAGGCCGCGCGCTACGTCGTGCGAGCCCTCGTCAACTACGTGGCGCAGCCGTTACCGTGGAAGGTGGCCTCCAGGGTCGAGCTGGCCTACATGCCGGAGCTGCTGCTCTGGTACTTCCTCGTCGCGCTGTTTCCGCTCGGCTGTTTTCTCGCGTATCGCCGCGATCCGCTGCTGACGTGCGTGCTCACGGGATACACCCTCGTGAACATTGTCGTCATCGCGTTGAACAGCGGCAACGTCGGCACGTTGGTTCGGCATCGCGCGCTGGTTGTTCCCTACATGATCTGGATGAGTGCTGCCGGGCTGATCGCGATTCTCGAAAAGGGTGCACCTCATGTCCATCGTTGACGACCGCGGCCGGCTGTTCGGGCGCTTCAACCTGATCGATGCGAGCGTCGTAGCGGCCGTTGTCCTGCTTCTTCCAGTCGGGTATGCGGCCTACGCGCTGTTCCGGCCGCCGCCGCTGCGCATTACGGCAGTTGAACCAAAACGCGTCGTCAAGGGAGTCGCCACGCACGTCCGACTGACTGGAGAGCACTTCCGTCCGTACTTGCGAGCGGAGATTGGCCGGCTTCAGCCGAGCCGTTTTCTCATCGAGACGCCTACGACCGGCGAGTTCGCGATGCCCGACATGGAGCCCGGCACGTACGACGTTGCCCTGTTCGACGAGGCCGAGGAAGTCGTCCGAGTGAAAGACGCCATTACGGTCGTCGCGGCGGCGCCCCCCCCGACCATCTCGATGCAGCTGGTGGGGATGTTCACCAATCTCGACGAGGCGACGGCGCGCACGGTGAAACCCGGGCGGCGGTTTCCGGATCGCGGCGACGCGACGTTCGAGGTCGTGACGGCTTCGGCGCCGATCCCGGACATCCGCCGGATCAGAATGGGCACGATGATCGTCGACGCGCCCGCCGCCGCGACGTGGCGTGTGCCCGCGGCCGTGCGGGTTGGATGCATCTTCAACTTCGAAAACCAGAGTTGTGGGTTCTCCGGATCGCCGATTGTGCCAGGCCTCGCGCTGCCTGTGGCCGGCGGCGTGCGCTTCATCGTGGAGGAAGTTCGCGCGGATGCGCCGGGGCTGCCGATGGAAGTCACCGTTCGTTTCATGGGGCGGCCGGAGGTGCTCGACTTGATCAAGGGTGGCGACGTCGACCGGCTGGCCGACGACGGCAACGGGGGGCGTGCGGCGCGCATCGTGAGCATGGGGAATCGTCAGACCGTCGCGGGCGAGACGCTGGTCAAGATGACCGGAGGTCAGCCGCCAATCGACGTGACCACGCAGACGCCGGATCGAGTTGCTACGGTTGAAGCTGTCATCCGGCTGGTCGCTGAAGCGGGACCGGCCGGCCCGACGTATCGCACGAATGTGCTCAAACCGGGGTCGCTGTTCACGTTCGATGCCGCGTCGTACGTCGTCCACGGCTCGGTTCTGCGGAGCGCGCGGCTCGCAAAATGACCACGTCGTCATCCGCGCGCCTGGCGGCGGCCGCACGCGACAGCTGGTTGATCCGGAGTGTCGCGAGCATCGTGGCGTCGATGCGCGTACAGCCGGACGAGCTGCCGCCCGCCGTCGTCGCGGCCGATCTGGCGGTCCTTCGACGCCTGTTCGAGGGAAGCGTGCTCGGGTCGCGGGTACTCATCTGGGCGCGGCGAGCGGTTGGCGCGCGACTGAGCTCTCGGGCCGTTGATGCCGCCGGCGGATGGCGTCGACAGATCGCCGAGCTGACCGCCTGGCAGCGGATTCGGGCGGCCGGGATCGCCGGGCTTGCCGCCACGGCGATCGACGGCCTCCTGACATTGATCGATCCGCGGCCGGCCAGCGTGTACCGGTGGCTCCTGTGGCTCGCGGCCATCGTCGTGTCGGCGACGCTCGCGCTGGCTGCGGACGCGCTTGACACCGCCTCGCGTGATTCACATGTCGCGCGCCATCAGTGATGGCCGATCGTCGTATTCGCATGCTGGTGGTGTCGCCGTTCCCGGAAGAGGCGGCCGGCACGCGCTTCCGAATCACGCATTACATTCCGTATCTCGAGTCGGAGGGATTCGACGTCAGCGTCGACAGTTTCTTCACGCCCGCGTTTTTCAGGCTCCTGTACCGGAAAGGCCGGTATCCGCAGAAAGTCATCGCGTTTGCCGGTCTCGCGCTGCGCCGGCTGGCCGCGATGCCTGCAGCCCCCCGGTACGATCTGATTTTCATCTACCGTGAAGCGTTTCCCATCGGGCCTCCATTCGTCGAACGATATCTGTCTCGCGGCCGGGCGCCTATCGTGCTCGACTTCGACGACGCGATCTATCTGCGGAACTCGAGTCAGGCGAACCGGTTCGTGGCCTCGCTGAAGTACGTGCGGAAGGTCGCGGCGATCGTGGGCCTGGCCGATCGCGTGATCGTCGGCAACGAGTTCCTTGCGGCTTACGCACGCGCGCACAACACCGCCGTGACGACGATTCCCACCTGTGTAGACACGTCGCGGTTCGTTCCCCGATCGGTTCCGGCTGCTTCCACGCCGCCCGTGGTCGGCTGGATCGGCAGCCCGACGACGACGCCGTACCTGGCGGCGCTGGGCGATGTGCTGCTGGAGGCCAGCAAGCGGCGGCCATTCGTTCTGCGCGTCAGCGGTTCGGCTGAGGAGTTTTCGCTGCCTGGGGTCAACGTGCATCACGAGCCGTGGACGCTCGGTCGCGAGGTCGAGCTGTTCAATACGTGCGACATCGGGGTGTACCCGCTGACCGACGATGAGTGGTCGCGCGGAAAATGCGGGTTCAAGGCGATTCAGTTCATGGCGTGCGGCGTCCCGGTGGTCGCGTCGGCGGTTGGCGTCAACAGGGACATCATCGAGGACGGCGTGAACGGTTTCCTTGCGTCATCTCCGGCGGAGTGGGTGGACAAGCTGGAGCGCCTGATCGGGGACCCCGCACTGCGCGCGCGGCTTGGAGCCGCCGGGCGAAAGACGATCGAGGAGCGCTATTCGCTGAAAGTGCAGGCGCCGCAGATGGCGGCGCTGCTGCGGGATACCGCGCTCGCGGGGAGGCACAGAGACAAGACATGAAGAGTTTCGCAATGACGGGCGTTGCCGGGTATATCGCGCCGCGGCACCTGAAGGCGATCCGGGACACCGGCAATCGCCTCGTGGCGGCGGTCGATCCCAGCGATTCGGTCGGGTTGCTCGACCGATATTCGTTCGACGTGCGTTTCTTCACGGAGATCGAGCGCTTCGATCGTCACCTGGAGAAGCTGCGGCGGGGCGGTGAAGCCGACCGCGTGGATTACGTGAGCATCTGCTCCCCCAACTATCTTCACGACGCGCACATCCGTCTGGCGCTTCGCGTCGGCGCCCACGCGATCTGCGAGAAGCCGATCGTCATCAACCCGTGGAATCTTGACGCGCTCGAGGAGCTCGAGCACGAAGCCGGCAGGACGGTGAACACCGTCCTGCAGCTGCGAGTGCATCCGTCTCTTGTCGCGCTCAAGCAGCGGCTCGCGGCGGCGGGCGGCCGGCAGCATGACGTCTGCCTCACGTACATCACGGCGCGCGGCCCCTGGTATCAGATGTCCTGGAAAGGATCGGAGGAGCGGGCCGGCGGCCTCGTGACGAACATCGGCATTCACTTCTTCGATCTTCTGATCTGGCTGTTCGGCCCGGTCGCCGGCTGCCGCGTCCACCACGCAGAGCCGCAGCGCATGGCCGGCTTCATCGAGCTGGAGCGCGCCAGGGTCCGATGGCTGCTCTCGACACGCATCGGCGATCTGCCGTTCACGCCGGAACCTGGCGTCAAGACGACGTTCCGATCGATTACGGTCGACGGCGAAGAGGTCGAGTTCAGCGACGGCTTCGGCGATCTGCACACGCGCGTCTACGAAGAAACGCTCGCCGGACGGGGATTCCGCATCGCCGACGCGCGGCCGAGCGTCATTCTGACGCATCAGATCCGCAACACGGCTGTGTCTCAGCCGGATCGGGCGCTTTGTCATCCGATGCTGGCGGCGCCATGAGTGAGCGGCGTTACACGGCGCATCCAACGGCCACGATTGACGAAGGCTGCACGATCGGCGAGGGCACGTCGGTCTGGCACTACAGCCACATCATGGCGGGAGCCCGCATTGGCGCGCGTTGTTCGCTCGGCCAGAATGTGTTCGTGGCGCGCGACGTGGTCGTTGGCGACAACGTCAAGATTCAGAACAACGTCTCGCTGTACGAGGGCGTGACGATCGAGGACGATGTGTTCTGCGGGCCGTCGATGGTGTTCACCAACGTCATCAATCCGCGGAGCCACGTCTCGCGCAAGCACGAGTACAGGAAGACGGTCGTGAGGCGCGGCGCGACGATTGGCGCCAACGCGACGATCCTCTGCGGTCACACGATCGGGGAGTACGCGTTCATTGCCGCCGGCGCCGTCGTGACCGGCGACGCCCCGGCCTACGGCCTCATGCTCGGCGTGCCGGCCAGGCTCGCCGGCTGGATGTGCGCCTGCGGCGTGCGTCTCGAGATCGATGAGCCGAAGTCGAGCGAAACAGGCTCCGCCGCATGCGAGGCCTGCGGGACGGCGTATCGCTTCGAGCACGGCCGCGTGCGTCGCGCATGAGCTTGCGCCGCAAGATTCTCACGGTCGTCGGCGCGCGGCCGCAGTTCATCAAGGCTGCCGCGGTTGGCGGCCCGCTTCGCAGACGCGCGCAGGAGATTCTGCTCCATACCGGCCAGCACTACGACGCCGCGATGTCCGATCAGTTCTTTCGCGAGCTCGGTCTTCCGGAACCCGACCATCAGCTCAACGTCGGATCGGGATCGCATGGCAGCCAGACGGCCCGGATGATGACCGGCATCGAAGCGGCGATTCTCGCCGAACGGCCCGATCGCCTGCTTGTCTACGGCGACACGAATTCGACGCTGGCCGGTGCACTGGTCGCGGCGAAGCTCGGCGTTCCGATCGTTCACGTCGAGGCCGGACTTCGATCGTTCAATCGCGCGATGCCGGAAGAAGTGAATCGCGTCGTCACCGATCAGTTGTCCGACTTGTTGTGTTGTCCCGGAGATCAGGCGGCGGCCAACCTGGCCGCCGAAGGCATCGTGCGTGGCGTCTCCGTCACCGGAGACGTGATGCTCGATGTGCTCAACCGCACGCGGCCGCATATCAGCGCGTCGCGTGTGTCGTGTCTTGGCATGACGCCGGGCGAGTACCTGTTGCTGACCGTGCATCGCGCCGGCAACACCGACGAACCGGAGCGGCTTCACGGCATTCTGTCGGCGATTGCCGCGGCGACGAGCAGGACCGTCCTGTTCCCTGTTCATCCGCGCACGCGAGCGGCGCTGCACTCGATGCAAACGCCGTCGTTCGGATCGATTCGCATGATTGATCCGGTCGGCTACCTCGACATGCTGTCGCTCGAGCAGCACGCGCGGCTCGTGATGACCGACTCGGGCGGCGTGCAGAAAGAGGCGTATTGGCTCGGCGTGCCGTGCGTCACGTTGCGCGACGACACGGAGTGGACCGAGACGGTCGATGCCGGATGGAATCGGCTGGCCGGATCCGATGCCGCACGCATCGGCAACGCGCTGAACGAGCTGCCGCCGTCAGGCCGGCCCGCGCTCTACGGAGACGGCAGCGCCGCCGAGCATATTGTCGATCTGGTGCTGAGCGCGTGAGCATGCCGCTGCCGGTGACGCGTGTCACGCCGCCGTCGGGACTGGTCGGTCTCGAGCTGTCGGAGCTGGTCGAGTACCGCGAGCTGATTGCGTTTCTCGTCTGGCGCGACATCAAGGTGCGCTACAAGCAGACCACGCTCGGCGTGTTGTGGGCGTGGCTGCAGCCGATCCTGACGATGATCGTGTTTACGGTGGTGTTCGGCCGGCTCGCGCACCTGCCGTCCGACGGATTGCCGTATCCCATTTTCACGCTCGCGGCCCTGCTGCCGTGGCAGCTCTTTTCGTCGGCGGTGACCGGCTCGGCGAACAGCCTGGTCGGCAGCGGCAGCCTGATCACGAAGGTGTACTTCCCGAGGCTCATCGTGCCGCTCTCGGCGGTGCTCTCGACGCTGGTGGACTTCGTGGTGTCGTTCGTCGTGCTGCTGGCGCTGATGGCGTATTACCACATTGCGCCGACGGTAAACATCGTCTACCTGCCGCTCTTCATCCTGCTGGCGCTTGCCGCGTCGTTCGCCGCCGGATTGTGGTGTTCGGCGTTGAACGTGCGCTATCGCGACGTGCAGTACGTGTTGCCCTTCGTGATGCAGGTCTGGCTGCTCGTGTCGCCGGTCGGCTACTCCGCGTCGCTCGTGACGTCGCCGATTGCGCGGATCGCATTCGCGCTCAACCCGATGGCGGGAGTGATCCAGGGCTTCCGCTGGTCGCTGCTGAATGCCGCGCCGCCGTCGTGGATCCTCCTCCCGTCGGCGGTCATCGTCGGCGTGCTGCTCGCCGGCGGCCTGTTGTTCTTCAAACGGATGGAGCAGTCGTTCGCCGATGTCATCTGAAGCCATCCGCGTCGAGCACCTCGCCAAGCAATACCGCCTGGGCACGAGCCGCGGCGCCTTCTCGTACGGCTCGCTGCGCGAAACCGTGTCGGACGCCGCGGCCGCGTGGTGGCAGCGGCTCTCCGGCGGACAGCCGGACGTGGAATCCCGGAAAGGCGACGCCGACCGTTTCATCTGGGCGCTCAACGACGTGTCCTTCTCGGTTTCTCAGGGGGAAGTCCTCGGCATCATCGGCAGAAACGGCGCGGGCAAGAGCACGTTGCTGAAGATCCTGTCGCGGATCACGAGGCCGACTCGAGGTCTCGCCGAATTCCGTGGCCGGCTCGGTTCGCTGCTCGAGGTGGGAACCGGGTTTCATCCCGAGCTGAGCGGTCGCGACAACGTCTATCTGAACGGCGCCATTCTGGGAATGCGGCGCGCGGAGATCCAGCGCAAGTTCGACGACATCGTCGATTTCTCCGGAGTCAGCGCGTTCATCGACACACCGGTCAAGCGGTACTCGAGCGGCATGTACGTCCGGCTCGCTTTCGCCGTCGCCGCGCATCTCGAACCGGAGATTCTCGTCGTCGACGAGGTGCTCGCCGTCGGTGACGCCGCTTTTCAGAAGCAATGCCTCGGCAAGATCCAGGAGGTCAGCCGCGCGGGACGGACGGTGCTGTTCGTGTCGCACAACATGCCGGCGGTGACACGCCTGTGCAGCCGCGCCATTCTGCTGTCGGATGGCAGCGTCATCGAGGATGGATTCCCCGATCAGGTCGTCACGCGGTACCTCGCGTCCGCCCTGGGGACCACGGCGCGGCGGGAATGGGCGGCCGGCGATCCGTCCAAGCCCGGCAACGACTGGATCAGCGTGCGGTCGGTTCGCGTCGTGGACGAGCGCTGCGAAACGATCGAGAGCGTCGATGTGCGGCAGCGCGTCGGCATCGAGATCGTGTTCGACGTGCGCCGACGCGAGCAGCCGGTTGTGCCTGGCGTCGCGCTTCTCAACGAACAGGGGAGCCCGGTGTTCAGCGCGATGGACACGAGTCCGGTCTGGCGGGAACCCTGCGAGCCGGGTTGCTACCGATCGACCGCGTGGATCCCGGGGAACCTGCTGAACGAAGGCACGGTGATCGCGTCGGTGGCGCTCGGCACATTCACACCGGGCGGCAAGACCATCAGGCAGGCCGCGGTGAACGACGCCGTCGTCTTCCAGGTGATCGATCCGGGAGAAGGCGGCACCGCGCGCGGCGATTATGCGGGACCGTGGGCGGCGCCGGTCCGGCCGCTGCTCGACTGGTCGCTCAGGCGGGGTGAGCTGCCGTGATTCCCCGCGCGATGCTCCGGCTGTTTTCGCGCGTGCAGCAGCAGGCGCACGAGCTCGAGGCCGTCCACCTCCTGCGACAGTGCGCTGCGGTCGGCGAGCAGGTCCGCCTGCGGTGGCCGGTCGTCGTGTACGACCCTGGCGCGCTCCGGCTCGGGAGCCGAATCGACATCGGCGAGTTCACGCATATTCGGGCGAACGGCGGCGTGACGATCGGCGACAGGGTGCTCATCGCCTCGCATGTCGTCATCACCAGCCGATCGCATCCAATTGAGCTGCCGCGGTTCGGCGTCGCGCAGGATGCACCAGTCGTGATCGAAGACGATGTGTGGATAGGAGCGGGAGCGATCGTCCTGCCCGGCGTCACGGTCGGGCGCGGCGCCATCGTCGCGGCCGGCGCCGTCGTGACGAAGTCGGTGGCGCCTGGAACGATCGTGGCGGGCGTGCCGGCTATGCCGCGCAAGGAGACGGCTCCTTGACGCGCGTCGACTGGCGTTCATGGCTGCCTCGCATGCGGCGGCCCGCGAGTGCCGCCGGCTCATCGGCCTACCTCGATTCGCTCCTCGATGAAGTCCATCAGTTCCTCGTCTCCGAGTACCGCGAGCGCATGTTGCCGCGCGATCAGTTCGTCGCGCTCTTCCGGCGGCTCGAGCAGAGCGGAATGATCCGCCCGGTGAACCGGTTCATCGGGGACTTGTGGAACCTCTTCGCTCCTGATTTTCGCGAGCGCCTCGACGAGTACTACAAGTTTCAGGAACTGCAGCTGACGATGACGTTCCTCGCGTACGCGGCGCAGCCGCAGCTGCTGCACGACCACTACGTCGTGCCGTACCAGATGATGCGCGAGCGGCTGCCTCGCGCCGCCGTGCTCGAGGTCGGCGCCGGCATCCCTCACGGCTTCCTCTCGCAGGCGTACACATCGGGAACCGCGTGGTGCGAAGCGCTCACCGTCGTCGAGCTCGATGCGCTGTATTCGCGGTTTGTCCGCTGGCACTGCGAGGCGCGCGGCGTCGCCTTCCGGCATGTGCTCGCGCACGCGGGCCGAGCGCCCGCCATTCCGGCGGATCGGACTTACGGCTTCGTGTTCGCCAAGGATGTGTTCGAACATCTGGACGATCCAGCCAGGGCGATTCGGGAAATCGTCGCCGTCGCCGCGCCGACCGCGATTCTGGCGCTGGACCTTGATGAGAAGGGCGCGGTCGAATACCAACACATCAGCCCGGGCCTCGCCGCTCTCCGCGGCGAAGTGGAGCGCGCGGGCTTCCTTGCGTTCGCGTCGAGCGGCAACATGACGATGTTCGAGCGGGCGTCGTAGGCCAATCATGCGTAAGGCGCTGGTCATCGGATCGGAAGGCAATATCGGCACGCCGCTCGCGCAGCATCTGCGGGCGAGCGGGTACGACGTCCTCGAGTCGGACATCAGGCCGGGCTGGCGCAGCGGTTACGTGATGGCGGACATCAACCATCCCGTCGATCTGCTGCCCGCCTTCGACTGGGGGCCCGACGTCGTCTTCCTGCTTTCGGCCATCGTCAGCCGCGTGACGTGCGAGCAGGCGAGCAGCGTGGCCATCGCCACGAATCTGGCGGGCGTGAACAACGTGCTGCAGCTCGCGAAGCGCGCCGGCGCCATGGTCGTGTTTTTCTCGACTTCGGAGGTGTACGGTCCGCATTGCGATCCGATGGACGAGCGCGAGCCGCATCCGCGCCCGAACAACCGGTACGGACTCTCGAAGCTGCTCGGCGAACAGCTGGTCGAATACGAGGTCCGGACGCACGGACTCAACGCCGTCAGCCTGCGACCGTTCATGATCTACGACGAGAACGAGGATCTGGGCGACCACCGGTCGGCGATGATCCGGTTCACGAGCGAGCTCGCGCTCGGCCGGCCGATCGACGTTCACCGGGGCAGCGCGCGCAGCTGGCTGCATGTCGACGACGCGATTCGCGCGATCGAAGCGGCGGTGCGGGTGCGCGAGTACGCGGTGATCAACATCGGGCATCCCGACGTCGTGCCGATTGCCGATCTGGCGCAGATGATCCGGAAGGAAATGGACGCGCCCGCCGGGCTGGTGCGGGAGGTCGACGTGCCGCCGCGCATGACGGCCGTCAAGCGGCCCGTGCTCGATCGCATGCGGCAGCTCCTCGGCGTCCAACCGCGTGTGTCGCTCCAGGAAGGCATCGGCCGCGTCTGCGTGCGCGTGCGCGAGCGGCTGGCGGCCGGCGAACGGGTGGGGTGAGTCGGCCATGACGATGATGGCCGGTCGCCGGTGGCGGGTGCTGCTGGTCTACGCCGCGTCGGCAAGGAACGCGACGTTCTCGTACCAGCAGGCCTGGCCGCGGCATTTCGGCGCGCATCCGGGATTCGAGGTCACGCCCCTGAACCTCGGCGGCCGCGGGCTCACGGATCGGTTCGGCGCACTGTGGGCCGTGCGCCGCTGGCGCGGCGACGCCGTCGTACTGCTGCACTCGGTGTTTTCAAACACGCAGGAGCTGAATGGGCGGCTGCTCGATGCCGTTGCGCGCCGGCCGGAGCCGAAGGCGTACTTCATCGGCAACGAATACAAGGCCATGCCCGAGAAGATGCGCTTCTGCGAGCAGCTCGGAGTCAGCGTACTCATCTCGCAGTGCAGCTCGACGGTCGTGCACGCGATGTATCGAGAGCGGCTCGGCTGCGCTGTCACCGGCATTCCGAACACCGGGCTGGACATCTCGCTGTTTGCGCCGGCGCGGCCGGTGGAGGAGCGTCCGATCGATCTTGGATATCGCGCCGAGACATCGCCGAGTTATCTCGGTCACCGCGAGCGCACGGACATCGCCGATTTCTTTCGCGAGCGTGCGGCGGGCTACGGTGTGACGGTCGATATCTCGCTCGATCGCCGCGACCGGTTCGACGAGGCCGGCTGGGCCGGGTTTCTCAACCGCTGCAAGGGGCAGCTTGGCACCGAGGCCGGCGGCGACTACTTCGAGCTCACCGACGCCACACGTCTGGCCGTGAACGCATTCCAGCACCATCATCCTGAAGCAACGTTCGCGGAAATCCGCTCGCGTTTCTTCGACGGTTATCCTCATCCCGTTCCGCTGCGCGTGATGAGCGGGCGCCACGTGGAGGCGGCCGGCACGCGGACGGCGCAGATCCTGTTCGAGGGTCACTACGACGGCTACTTCCGTCCAGACGAACATTACATTCCGCTGCGGAAGGATTTCAGCAACGCCGATGAAGCGGTCCGCAAATTCAAGGACCGGGCGTACGCCTGCCGAATCGCGGACAACGCATACAGCCTCGCGAGGCAGGAGCTCACGTACGAGCGGCTCATCGACCGTTTCAGCAGGGCGCTGGCGGATGTGGGCTCACCGGCGTTGGCGCGCTGAGTTGGCCAAGCGTCCTCGTCTCGTCAGCCGCGTGGCCCGATCGATTCGAAGCGCCGGCGGCGCGTTGCGCGCCGCGGGTGCGCGTGTCGGCGGGCTGCCGCCCGCCGGCGACATCCGCGTCTCGTACGGACACGCCCGCATACCGAAGGCGGGGGAGCTCGCGGTTGGCGGCGTCGTGAAGCTTCAGGCGCTCGAGCAGGTGTTTCCGAACGCTCCGCGGCGGTTCAACGTGCTGTATCTCGTCAGCAGCCGCCTGCCCGAAGCGCCCGTGGCGCTGGCTGGCGCCGCGCGGGCCAAGAACGCGGCGGTGGTAGTCAACCAGAACGGCGTCGCGTATCCGGCGTGGCACGGCGCTGGATGGGAACGGACCAATGCGCCGATGGCGGCGCTGCTTCCACTCGCGTCGCACGTGTTCTATCAAAGCCGGTTCTGCAAGGACACGGCCGATCGATTCCTCGGCGTGCAGCCGGCGCAGTGGGAAATTCTTCATAACGCGGTGGACACCGAGCGCTTCGTGCCCGCCGCGTCACGGCCGGACCGGCCGCTGACGCTGCTGCTGGGCGGCACGCAGTACGCGCGTTACCGCGTCGACGCCGCGCTTCGCACCCTCGCGCGTGTGCGGACGCATGTCCCCGGGGCTCGCCTGTTGATCACGGGCGAGTTGCGATGGCCATCCGGTGCGACACCACGGGCCGACGCCGAAGGACTCTTGCGAGAGTTGCGCGTCGAGGGCTCCGTGGAGTTCCTTGGCTCGTACCCACAGGTCGATGCCGTGTCGATTTATCAGCGCGCGGACATCCTGTTGCACACCAAATACAACGATCCGTGCCCGACGGTCGTCGTCGAGGCGCTCGCCTGTGGCCTGCCGATCGTGTACTCGAAAAGCGGCGGCGTTCCCGAGCTCGTCGGCGAGGACGCCGGTGTCGGTGTGACCGCCGAAGAGAGCTGGGATCGCGACATCGCCCCCGATCCCGAAGCCATGTGTGACGCAGTCCTTCGTGTCGACCGTGATCGTGCGGCGTTTGCCGCCGCGGCGCGGCTCCGCGCGTCGAGGTTCGACGTCCGCCCGTGGCTCGCGCGCCATCGTGATGTCTTTCGAATGCTCGCGGGATGAAGCAGCGGCTTCGCCGAGCCTTGTCCTGGCCGTTCCGGCTGCTTCCAGCCGCCGTCCGCCGCCGCCTCGTGCAGGCGATCACGACGACGGCGACAGCCACGCAGACGCCCGCCGGCGCCATGCGGGAGCTCCTCCAGATCGACAGCGATCTCTCAGGGGCCATCGACGAGCTCGCGCTCGCGTACGACGGTGGCGTCCACGCGAAGCACCGGCTGATGCGGTACCACGACTTTTTCGTGGAACGGATTAAGGCGGGCGAACGTGTGCTGGATGTCGGGTGTGGGTACGGAGCCGTCGCGTATTCGCTCGCATCCCGGGCGGGCGCGGACGTCACGGGTATCGATTTGAGCGAGTTGAATATCGCCGAGGCCCGCGGACGATTCCGCCACCCGGCACTGCAGTTCGTGCAGGGGACGGCGCCGGCGGACGTCCCGGCCCGCCCCTTCGACGTCGTCGTGGCGTCGAACGTCCTCGAGCACATCGAGCATCGCCCGGAGTTCCTCGACGGCATTCAGCGGCGCACGCACGCCGCTCGCTGGCTCATTCGCGTGCCCATGGCCAACCGCGACTGGCGCGTGCCGCTTCGGGCCGAGCTCGGCCTGTTCCCGTTCGGCGACCCGACGCACTTCACCGAGTACACCCGCGAAAGCTTCGAGACCGAAATCGATCGCGCCGGCTTCGAGGTGTGCCACCTTCAAGTGAACTGGGGAGAAATCTGGGCGGAGGTGCGGCCCCGTGCCTGACACCCCAGACGTGACCGTGCTCATGCCGGTGTTCAACGGTGCTCCGCATCTGCGCGCCTCGATCGAGAGCGTGCTCGGCCAGTCGTTCCGGAACTTCGAGCTGCTGATCGTGGACGACGGATCGACCGACGAGTCGGGAGAGATAGCGCGGTCGTACGCGGATCCACGAGTCCGCGTGATTTCGCACGAGCGGAACCTGGGGCTGTCGGCGGCGCTGAATCACGGGCTCGATGCGTCTCGCGCTGCAATCGTCGCGCGGCAGGACGCCGATGATCTGGCCGCTCCGGTCCGGCTCGAGACGCAGTACGCGTTCCTCATGCTGCACCCGGATGTGGCGCTCGTCGGCAGCCAGGCTTCGGCCATCGACGCGGCCGGACGCCCGCTGGCGCCGATCGATCGAAGCCTCGAGGACGCGACCATCCGGTGGTACGGCCTGTTCGACAACCCGTTCATTCATACGTCCGCCATGTTCCGCCGCGCGGTCATTCTCGAGTGCGGAGGCTTCGAAGCGGCGTTCGATCCGTACTCGCAGGATTACGCGCTCTGGATCAAGGTCATGCGTCTCCACGCCGTGGCGAACCTGCCCGGTCGCCTGGTGACGTATCGCGTGCACCAGTCGTCGATCATCGGCGCGCTCGACGATCGGCAGAAAGACGACGGCTACCGCCTGCGGTTCGGCCGCATCATTCACGAGCTGGTGACGCGACAGGTCCTCGAACGGTTCGGATCCGAAGGGCTCGATTTCGGGGATGCGGAATTGATGTCGGGATTTGCGCTCGGCGTGTCGTCTGACGTGCTGCCGCATTTTCTAACGGTGTTCCGGCGCCTGCTCGATCTTCATGTCCAGCGACACCCGGACGCCGCTGGATCGGCGGACTTCCAACGCACGGTTGCGCGGCAGCTCGACGCCGTCGCGTACCGCGTGTCGCCCGGCAGCCGGGCTGACGCCGTCATGGTGTATCGCGCTGCCGCGGCCATCGGTCCCGGCGTGTTCTGGAAGCTTCCGTGGCCACGCGTGGCGATGCTGTGCCTCACGGGACGGGGAGGGCGTGCGCGGCTGGGGCGATCGCGGCCGGCCCAGCTGTTCCGCATCCTCCGCAGTCTCCACCATGACTGACGTCGCATCGCTTTTCGTGGGCCCGGCCACGTCGATTCACGACGTGATCGCCTGCATCGATCGCAACGCCAACGGCATCGCGCTGGTCGTCGACGGCGAGCGCCGGTTGATCGGCACGATCACGGACGGGGATATTCGCCGGGCGCTCCTCGAGGGCCTGCCGCTCGAGGCGCCCGCCGGCGACGTGCTGGCGCGGAAGCCTCCGCACGCTCCACAGCAGCCGACGACGGCGCCGATCGGGACGTCGCAGGCGGATCTGCTCGGCATCATGAACCAGGAGAAGCTGCGGCAGGTGCCGCTGGTCGATGCCGACCGCCGCGTCGTCGACATCGCGCTGCTGCCCGATTTCGTCGAGGAGTACGAGTTGCCGCTGCGGGCGCTGGTGATGGCCGGCGGACTCGGCACGCGGCTCAAGCCGCTCACCGACGATCGGCCGAAGTCGATGCTGCCCGTCGGCGGGCGTCCGCTGCTCGAAGTGATCGTGCGGCAGCTGAGAGACGCAGGCATCCGCCGCGTGAATCTGGCGACGCACTACAAGAGCGAGATGATCGCGCAGCATTTCGGCGACGGCCGCGAGCTCAGCGTCGAGATCGACTACGTGAGGGAGGATCAGCCGCTCGGAACGGCGGGAGCGCTGTCGCTCCTCGCCGAATCGGCCGAGCCGCTGCTCGTCATCAACGGCGACATCCTGACGCAAGTGAACGTCGCGGCGATGCTGGAGTTCCATCGCGCGAATCACGCGGACATGACCGTTGCGGTGCGGCCCTTCGACATGCAGGTGCCGTACGGCGTCGTCCAGACGGATGGTCTCGCGATAACCGGGGTCGATGAAAAACCCGTCGTGCGCTACTTCATCAACGCCGGGATTTACCTCATCAACGGCGACGTCTGCCAGCTGGTGCCGCCCAATGACCGCTGCGACATGACGGATCTCATCGGCCGCGCCATCGCCGGCGGCCGCCGCGTGATCAGTTTTCCCCTGCACGAGTACTGGCTCGACATCGGCAAGGCCGAAGACTACGCGCGTGCCGTCTCCGACGCCGAGGAAGGAAAAGTGTAGATGCCTGTCTGGACCGGTCGTCGCGTCCTCGTCACCGGTGCTGGCGGGTTCATCGGCAGCCACGTCACCGAGCGGCTGGTCGGAGCCGGCGCGCCGGTCCGAGCGCTGTTGCGCTACACGTCGAACGCATCGCGCGGCTGGCTCGAAGGATCGACGGCTGGCGACAGCGTCGAGGCGTTTTTCGGAGACGTGTGCGATCGCGACGTGCTGGCGCGGGCGATGCGCGGCGTCGACGTCGTGTTTCATCTTGCCGCGCTGATCGGCATCCCCTACTCGTACGAGGCCCCCGCCTCGTACGTGCGCACGAACATCGAAGGGACGCTGGCGGTTCTGCAAGCCGCCGCGGCCGCCGGTGTGCGGCGCGTCGTGCACACGTCCACGAGCGAGGTGTACGGCACTCCTCACGGCGTGCCGATTCCGGAAGACCATCCCCTGCAGCCGCAGTCGCCGTACGCGGCCAGCAAGGCCGCCGCCGATCTGATCGCCGCGGCGTTTCATAAATCGTTCGGGCTGGAGGTGGCGACGATCCGGCCATTCAACACGTATGGACCGCGGCAATCGCTCCGTGCGGTCATCCCCACGATCATCTCGCAGGCGCTCTCCGGGCCGGCGATCAAGCTCGGCCACGTCGCGCCGACACGCGACTTCACGTTCGTGTCGGACACGGTCGACGCGTTCATCGCCATGGGAACGGCGGAGAAGGTGGATGGCCTGGTGGTCAACGTCGGATCGGGCAAGGAGATTTCCATCGGCGCGCTGGCCGAGCTGATTCAGTCGATCACCCGCACGAGCTGGCCGGTCGTGTCCGAGGACGTTCGCGCGCGCCCGCCGGCAAGCGAAGTCGATCGGCTGTGCGCGGACGCGTCCCGCGCGCGCACGCTTCTCGGGTGGGCGCCGCAACACGTCCTGCGTGACGGCCTTGCGCGCACCGTGGAATGGATTGTCGAGCACCGCGACCGTTATCGCACCGCCGACTATCGTGTCTAGACCGAGTCCGCCGGCGATGGCCGTGCCGCTTTCGGTGCCGGTTCTCGGCGGCAACGAGTGGAAGTACGTGAAGGAATGTCTCGACACGAACTGGGTGTCGTCCGCCGGCCCGTTTGTCGAGCGGTTCGAGGAGATGATTGCCGGCCGGCTCGGTGTCGGTCATGCCGTCGCACTCGTCAGCGGCACGGCGGCGCTCCATCTCGCGTTGCTCGTGGCCGGCGTTCAGCGAGACGACGAAGTGCTGATGCCCGCGCTGACGTTTATTGCGCCTGCCAACGCCGTCCGCTACCTGGGAGCCTGGCCGGTGTTCATCGACGTCGAGCCGGACTACTGGCAGCTCGATCCGCAGAGCCTCGCCGACTTCGTCTCGCGCGAGTGCGACTGGCGCGACGGCGGGCTTTGGAATCGGCGGACCGGCCGGCGCGTCAGAGCGGTGCTGCCGGTGGACATCCTCGGTCACCCGTGCGACCTCGATGCGATCAGCGAGCTCGCGCACAGTCGGGATCTCGTGGTCGTCGAGGACGCCACCGAGGCGCTGGGCGCGTTCTACAAGGATCGGCCTGTCGGCCAGGGTGCCGACGTCGCGTGCCTGAGCTTCAACGGCAACAAGATCATCACGAGCGGCGGCGGCGGGATGATCGTGACGAATCGTGAGGACTGGGCCGCTCGCGCGCGCTACTTGAGCACGCAGGCGAAAGACGATCCCGTCGAGTACATCCACGTGAACGTCGGCTTCAACTACCGGCAGACGAACATCCAGGCCGCGCTTGGCGTCGCCCAGCTCGAGCAGCTCGACGCGCGGGTTGCCGCCAAACGCCGGATCGCCGCCGCGTACACCGAGGCCCTCGGCAGCGTCGCGGGCATTCGCGTGATGACCGAGGCGCCGTGGGCGACGAGCACGTTCTGGCTCTACACGGCGACCGTCGACAGCGGCCGCTACGGGAGCGGCAGCCGCGCGCTGCTGAAGCGTCTCGCGCGCGACGGCATTCAATCACGCCCACTGTGGCAACCGCTCAATCAAAGCCCGGCCATGGCGGGCTGTCAGTCGATGGGCGCGCCGGTTGCCGAGAGGGTGGCCGCCGCCGCGCTGAGCCTTCCGAGCTCGGCGGATCTCTCGCCCTCGGATCAGGCGCGCGTGATCGCGGCCGTGAGCGCGGCATCGTGAAGCTCTGCATTCCCATCGAACCGAGAGCCGAGGGCGGGATGTACACGTTCATCGGCCTGCTGCTGTCGTACCTCGACGCCCACGGGATTCCGCATACGGCCGACGTCGACAATGAGTACGACATCCTGTTCGTGAACTCGTGGGTCGTGCCGTACGACACCGTCAAGCGCGTCAAGACGACGCGTCCTGGCGTCCGCATCGTTCACCGCGTCGACGGATCGTCGATGGACTACGGCGGCTACCGCAGCGGCGACGCGCGGCAGGCGCGTGTGAACCTGCTCGCCGATCTCACCGTGTTTCAAAGCCGCTATTCGAAGCTGTCGACGACCACAAAATTTCATGTCATCGGCCAGGACGGGCCGATCATCTACAACCCCGTCGATCTCGAGCTGTTCAGGCCGGAGGGACCGCGGCTGCGGTTTGCACCGGAGCGTGTGCCGGTGGCCTGTGCGTCGTGGAGCACGAACGAGCGCAAGGGCACGCGCGATCTCGATCGCCTGGCGGCCGAACATCCCGAGGTGGATTTCGTCCTGTGCGGACGATTCGAAGGCCTGACGCTGCGCCCGAACCTTATTCATCTGGGCCACGCCTCGCGGAGCGCCATCGCTTCGGCGCTCCGATCGTGCGCGGCGTTCCTGAATCTGTCGGACAACGATCCGGCGCCCAACGTCGTGATCGAGGCGATGGCGAGCGGCGTGCCTGTGCTGTATCGCGACAGCGGCGGCGTGCCCGAGCTCGTCGGCGACTGCGGCCTGCCGGTGACGGCCGACTCGTTTCGTTCCGTGCTGGACGACATCCGGTCGCGTCACGAATCGCTTGCAGGGGCTGCCCGGGAGCGCGCGACGCGGTTGTTCTCGCCGGCCGTGATTTTCCCGCAGTACCTCGCGAGCATGGAACGCGTGTCGCGACGGCCTCCGCCCGGCTTGCGGACGTTTCTGCGTTCAGCCGTTCGCGGTTTTCCAGTCATTTCCCTTCCGCGGCGTTCGGCGGCTTCGCCCGCGCGACCGGCGCGTGCCGCCCGCCGCGCCTCGTCGCCAGCGCGCGTGGGCTGGCTCACCTACGACACGTTCCTCAAAGGAAAGAAGGATCTCGACGATCTGGATTCGTTCACGGGCATGCGGGCCGGCAACATGGCCCGCTGGATGAACGCCAATTCGGATCGGTTCCGGCACGAGGTGTACGACCCGGAGCAGACGTACGACGTCGTTGTCTTCCAGAAAATGATGAACCGCCGGTGCCAGCGGGAGGTGGAGCGGCTGCAGGCGGCCGGCACCGCGGTGGTGTTCGACGCCAACGTGAATTACTACGAAATCTGGGGCGACTATCCGGTCCCGGGCACACAGCCGACCGTCGAGCAGCAGCGCGATGCGATCTGGATGACACGGAACTGTGACTGGGTCGTCGCGGATTCGAGTTATCTGGCCTCGGTCGCGCGCAAGTTCGCGGCGGGCGTTACGTGGATTCCCGACAACGTGGACCCACGCGTCTACGAGGGATCGAAGCGGCACGAGAATCGCGGGCCGCTCGAGCTTGTGTGGAGCGGCATCGGCAAGAAAGCGGCGCACCTCGACTTGATCAAAGAGGTTCTCGGCCAGCTGCCGTGCGTCGAGCTCGTGCTCGTCTGCGACGACCCGTCGGCGCCAGAAATTCGCGCGATCGCCGGCGGCGTGCCGGCGCGCGTGCTGCCGTTCAGCGATCGCGAATACGCGCGCACGCTGCTCGAATGCGACGTCATCGTCTCGCCCAAGTTCCTGACCAACGGATACGAGATGGCGCACACCGAGTACAAGATCACGCTCGGCATGGCGATGGGCCTGCCGGCGGTTGCCAGCCCGCAGCCTTCATACGTCGAAGCGATCACGCATCTCGGCGGCGGCATCGTCGCGCGGACTCCGCACGAATGGCGTGAAGCGCTCGAGCAGCTGGCCGCCAATCCGTCGCAGCGAGCGGCGATGGGGGAACTCGGGCAGCGGACCGTGCGCGAGCGGTATGCGACGCCGGTCGTCGGCCGGCAGTATCTCGACCTCCTGGGCGAAGTGCTGGCACGCGTCCAGCTGAAGGGCGCGGCGGCATCGTGTTGACGACACTGCGCCACGCGGCGGCGTGGCGTCTGCGCGCTGCCTCGCTCGAGGCGCGGCTGTTCCGCCGGCGCCTGGCCGCGTGGACGATGTTTCGGCACGGCGTCTCGAAGTACCGGGTGCTCGACGAGACTGAACTGCGGGCCACGCGCAAGAGCGACACGGTTTTCGTGTTCGGCTCCGGCTCCTCGCTCAACGACATCACGACGGCCGAATGGCGCGCCATCGAGGCGCACGACACCATCGGATTCAACTGGTTCGTCCACGAGAAGTTTCTCCGGTGCGACTATCACGTCATCCGCGAGATCGGGCCGACCGATCTGGATCCGGCGGCCGAGCGGCGGCTGCGTGAGTACTGCGATCGCATCCGGACGAATCCGCGCTACGCGTCGACCGTACTGATGGTCCAGAGTGGTTTCCGCGCCACGAACGGCAACCTGGCGATCGGCCTCGGCCTGCTGCCGCCGGAACGGCCGATCTTTTTGTGGAGAAGCCTTCGCGATCGCGCCGAGCCCAGCCAGTCGCTCGCCGATGGCCTGACGCATCAGTATGGAACGCTCGAGGAGTGCGTGAACTTCGCCGGCCTGATGGGCTGGACGACGATTGTCATCGCGGGTGTGGACCTGTACGACCGGCGCTACTTCTGGCTCGGGCCCGACGAACCGGTGTACGGCGACACGACGACAGAAGGACCGCACAACCTCGGCGCGAGCGGTCTCGTCGATCGCCTGGGCGCGTGGCGAGTGTATTTCGCCGCACGCGGCATCGAGATGTTCGTGCACAACCCGAAATCGCTCCTCGCGCGGACCGTTCCGGTCTGGCGGGGAACGGCGGGGCGATCATCGCGTAGCGCAGGCGGGTCATGAGCGTGCTGGCTGTCATTCCGGCGCGTGGCGGTTCGAGGGGCCTCCCCCGCAAGAACGTCCAGATCGTGGCGGGCCGGCCGTTGATCGCGTGGACGGTTGACGCGGCGCGCGAGGCGCGCAACGTGGGCCGCGTGATCGTGTCAACCGACGATGCGGAGATTGCCGAAGTGGCGAGGAGCTGTGGCGCCGAAGTGCCGCTGCTGCGGCCGGCGGAACTTGCGCGCGACGACACGCCTGGCGTCGAGCCCGCGCTTCACATCGTGGAGTGGCTCGCCGCGAACGAGAAATTCCATGCCGGGAAGGTCATCCTCCTGCAGCCGACATCGCCCCTCAGAACCGCGGACGACATCGACGAGGCGATTGGCCTGATGGATGCGCGTGGCGCGTCCGCCGTCGTGGGCGTGACGCCGGTCACCAGCCATCCCGCGTGGATGAAACAGATTGCGAGCGACGGCACGCTGATCGATGCCCCAGGTCTGAGCGACGCCGAGACGCTCCGGCAGCAACTGCCGCCGCTCTACGTAGTGAACGGCGCGATCTATCTCGTCGCCCGCGACGTGCTCCTGGCGCGCCGATCGTTTTACGCCGAGCGGACGCTCGCCTACGTCATGCCGGCGGACCGCTCTCTCGATATCGATTCGTCGTGGGATCTGCGCGTGGCCGATCTCGCGCTTGCCGCTCGGCAACGGGAGCGCGTGTGAACACTGCCGGAAAGCGCATCGCGGCCGTCACCGTCGCGCGATCCGACTACGGCATCCTGCGGCCCGTGCTGCTGGCGATACGGACCGCTCCCGGCCTGGAACTCTGTCTCACGGCGGCCGGAACGCACCTCTCGCAGGCGTTTGGCGGCACCGCCATCGACATCGAGCGTGACGGCTTCGAAATCGCCGCGCGAGTGGACACGCTGCCGGAGTCGGACCGGCCGGGCGACATTGCCGCGGCGATCGGCGCCGGCGTGGCCGGATTCGCCAGCGCGTACGATCGCCTCCGGCCCGACATCGTGCTGCTCGTCGGCGACCGGTTCGAAACGTTTGCGGCCGCCGCGGCGGCAGTACCGTTGACGCTTCCCATCGCGCACGTGCACGGCGGCGAGTTGACGGCCGGCGCCATCGATGAACAGCTGCGTCACGCCATCACGAAGCTCAGTCACGTGCACTTTGTCTGCACACGCCGCAATGCGGACCGCGTCGTCCAGATGGGCGAGGAGCCGTGGCGCGTGCACGTCACCGGGGCGCCCGCCCTCGACAACCTGCGATCGATGTCGCTCTGGCCGCAGACCGAGATCGAGAAACATCTGCGGATGCCGCTGCCGGCGCCGCCGCTGCTCGTGACATACCATCCGGTCACGCTCGAGTACGAGGAGGCCGGCGCTCAAGTTGATCAGCTCGTTGCGGCTCTGCGCCAGATCGATCGGCCCATCGTGATTACCGCCCCGAACGTGGACACCGCAAACGCCACCATCCGGCGGGGCCTCGAGCGGTTCGCCGCCTCGCGGCCCGCGACAGTCTTCGCGGAAAACCTGGGAACCGAAGGGTACTTCTCCCTGATGGCGGTGGCCGCCGCGATGGTCGGCAACTCGTCGAGCGGCATCATCGAGGCCGCGAGCTTTCGGCTTCCGGTTGTGAATGTCGGCAATCGGCAGGCGGGCCGCGATCGGTCGCCGAACGTCATCGACGTGAGCAACAGCGAGGCCGACATTCTCGGCGGCCTGACAGCCGCACTCGCGCCGGCGTTCCGAGCCGGCCTCCCCGACACGAACCCGTACGGCGACGGCCGGGCGGCCGAGCGGATCGTCCGCGTGCTCGAGGAGCTGGCGGTCGATGCGCGGCTCAAGACCAAACTCTTTCATGACATCGTCCCTGTCGATTCTGCTGCTGTCCAAAACCAACGACACGTGTAGGGCGGCTCAGCGGTTTCTGCGCGCGCGGACGGCGAATTGTGTGATCGTCGAAGGCGAGCGGACCGACGCACCGCCCGACGCCATGCGGTCGTGGTCCGGCGACTATCTCGTGTCGTTTCTCGGTCCATGGGTTCTGCCGGCGGGAGTGCTGGCGGCCGCGAGCAGGGCGGCGATCAACTTTCATCCGGGACCACCCGAGTATCCGGGAATCGGCTGTTATAACTTCGCCCTCTACGACGAAGTGGCGGAGTACGGCGTGACCTGCCACGAAATGGCGGCGCGTGTGGACAGTGGACCTATTGTGCGGACGGCGCGATTTCCGCTCCGCTACGACGACTCGGTGGCGTCGCTCAGAGATCGATCCCTCACGCACATGCTGGCGCTGTTCGAGGACGTGATGGACGTCCTGCTTGCCGGCGGCGAACTGCCGCACTCAGAAGAGCGCTGGACGCGGCGTCCCTACACGCGCCGAGAGCTCGACGAGTTGTGCCGTCTCCTGCCGGACATGAGCCAGCGGGAGATCGACCGCCGTGTGCGCGCGACGACTTTTCCCGGCTCGCAGGGGCCGTACTTCGATCCGGGCGCCGCCAGAACCTCCGCATGAGCCGGCACACACGAATCATTCCCCGCCTCGATATCAAAGGCCCGAATCTCGTGAAGGGGATTCATCTGGAGGGCCTTCGCGTGCTGGGCCGCCCCGAGGCGTTCGCGCGCTGGTACTACGAGAATGGCGCCGACGAGCTCATCTACCTCGACGTCGTAGCCAGCCTGTACGGCCGCAACAGCCTGCTGGACATCGTCCGGCGGACGTCGAGTGAGATCTTCATCCCGCTGACCGTCGGTGGAGGGCTGCGCAGCGTAGACGATATTCGCGACACGTTGCGCGCGGGCGCCGACAAAGTGGCGGTCAACACCGCGGCCGTTCGGACGCCGTCCTTGATCGCTGAAGCTGCTCGCCGCTTCGGGTCATCGACAATCGTTGTCGCCATCGAAGCGATCGAGACCAGCCCGGGAACCTACGAGGCGTTTACCGACAATGGACGGGAAGCGACGGGTGTGAATGCGGTGGAGTGGGCGGGCCGCGCCGTCGAACTTGGCGCGGGTGAGATCCTGCTCACGTCTGTCGATCGGGAGGGCACCGGTCGCGGGTACGACGTGCGCCTGACGCGCACGATTGCCGAGATGGTCGGCGTCCCCGTGATTGCGGCAGGCGGGGCCGGTTCGATCCGTCATGTCACCGAAGCGCTGGTTGATGGCCGGGCCGACGCGGTGGCGGTCGCCTCGATGCTGCACTACTACGCCGTCCGCGTGCTGCCGCCTCCGGAGGTTGAAGCCGCCGAAGGGAACACTGAGTTTCTTCGGAGTGGTCGGCCGCCAAACCGCGACATCCAACCGGCGACAGTTGCGGAACTTGCGTTGGCGATCGGCGAAGCCGGCTTCGTGACGCGGACGACCGCGATGGGACGCCTGCATGCCTGAGCGAGCGGCGCCATCTGTCGCGATTGTCGACTACGGCCTCGGCAACCTGTTCAGTGTCGCGCAGGCGTGCGCTGCGATGGGCCTGCGGACGACCGTGACCTCCGACGCCGACGAACTCCAGCGCTCGGCGTGTATCGTCCTGCCGGGCGTCGGCGCGTTCGGCGACGCCATGTCGGCGCTGTCGCGCCTCGGGCTCGTGGCGGTCCTTCAACGGGCCCCGGAGGACGGCATCCCGCTCGTCGGGATCTGTCTCGGAATGCAGCTGCTGATGGAGCGGAGCCGCGAGTTCGGCGTGTACGAGGGACTCGGACTGATTCCCGGCACGGTGGAGCGGCTGCAGCCCGAACACGACGCGGGCACGATCGGCGCAATCAAGGTGCCGCAGGTCGGTTGGAACGGGATTTTCGGCGGCCATTGGGACGCGTCGCTGCTGAAGGGCGTTGCGAACGGCGAGCCCATGTATTTCGTGCACTCCTATGCGGTCTTCCCGTCGCGCGAGGACGATGTGCTCGCGCGGTCGTCCTACGGCGGGGTCTCGTTCTGTTCGGCGATCGCGCGTGGCCGCGTCACGGGCTTTCAATTCCATCCCGAGCGCAGCGGCCCAGCCGGCCTCGGCATCTACCGCAACCTGGCGGCGGCGTTGACCCCGCGATGACGCATCACGCCGCCTTGTTCGGGCTGCCGGAGAATGTCGTGTTCTGCCGGCGCTGCGTGATGTCCAACCAGCGCCCATCGTCGTACCCGGAATTCCGGCACACCCGCGATCGGATCACGCCGACGCTCCACATCGACGAGGAAGGCGTGTGCGATGCCTGCCGCTTCAACGATCTGAAAGGGCAGATTGACTGGGAATTGCGCGAGCGCGAGCTGCACGCCGTGCTCGATCGATACCGGCGGAGCGACGGGCGGTATGACTGCATCACGCCGGGCAGCGGCGGCAAAGACAGCGCGTACGCCGCACACGTGCTCAAGTACAAGTACGGAATGCACCCGCTGACGGTGACATGGCCGCCGATCCTTTACACCGACGTCGGCCTGCGGAATTTCCGGAACTGGATCGAGGTCGGCGGCTTCGACAACATCACGTTCAAACCGAACGGACGCGTGCACCGGCTGCTCACGCGGCTGGCCATCGAGAACCTGCTGCATCCGTTTCAGACGTTCATCCTCGGGCAGAAGAACCTGGCTCCGAAAATCGCCATCCAGTACGACATCCCGTTGATCTTCTACGGCGAAAACGAAGCGGAGTACGGGAATCCGATCGCCGACAACTCGACGTCACTGCGCGATCGGTCGTACTACACGGCGTCCAACCTGGAGGAGGTGCGCCTGGCCGGCGTGCCCGTCCCTCGGTTGATCGAGGAACACGCGATCTCGCTCAACGATCTGATGGCGTACTTCCCCGCCGACCACCGGCAGCTCGCGGCGCACGAGATACAGGTGCACTATCTCGGCTACTACCTCAAGTGGACGCCGCAGGAGGCGTACTACTACGCGACCGAGCACACGGGTTTCTCGGCGAACCCCGTGCGGACCGAGGGGACCTACAGCAAGTACAACAGCCTCGACGACAAGATCGACGGCTTCCATTACTACACGACGTTCGTGAAGTTCGGCATCGGGCGCGCCACCTACGATGCGTCTCAGGAGATTCGGAACAGGCACCTGACGCGCGATGAAGGCGTTGCGCTCGTCCGGAAATTCGACGGCGAATTCCCCGAGCGGAACTGCGACGAGGTGCTCGAGTATCTCGGGCTCGATCGAGGCCGCGTCATGGCTTTGTGCGACGAGTTCCGCTCGCCGCATTTGTGGGAGCGTTCAGCGCAAGGCTGGCGCCTCCGTCATCAGGTCGAGTGAGCGATGCCTAACGCCGGCGCCGCTGCGGGCCGCGGGCCATCGGTGATGATGGTCACCGGCGCGTACTATCCGGAAACAAGCGGAGCGGGACTCCAGTGCCGTTCGCTGATCCGCGCCTGCGGCGACCGCGCCCGTTTCTCGGTGCTGACGACGGCCGTCGATCCGCGGCTGCGCGCGCGAGACAACGTGGACGGTGTCCCGGTGCGTCGCGTCTTCGTCAATGCGCGCAGCCGGATCGCGCGGTGGCTGGCGACGCCGCGCCTGATCCTCTCCGCCCTCGATCTCGCGCGCGACGCCGACATCGTGCATCTTCATGGCTACTCGGAGAAGTCGATCGTGGTCACGCTGCTGGCCTGGTTGCTGCGCAAGCGGATCGTCGTCAAGCTGACGTCGGTTGGCCACGACGATCCGATCGCGGTGCGGGCCAGAGGGCGTCTGCTCTTCGAGACGTTCCGGCGCGCCGATCGATTCGTCGCCGTCAGCCCGGGGCTCGAGGCGCGCTATCGCGATGCGGGAATGCCGCCGCAGAAACTGCGGCAGATTCCCAATGGCGTCGATCTCGGACGCTTCCGGCCGGCGAGCCCGGCCGACCGTGCGCGGCTTCGCCGCGATCTCGGCCTGCCGGCGCAAGGCCCGCTGATTCTGTTCGTCGGCTTTTTCTCACGCGAAAAACGCCCCGACCTGCTGTTCGACGCATGGACCGATTCGTTCGACGCGTCACCGGCCAGCAGCCTCGTCATCGTCGGCGCGTCGCGATCGGACTACCACGAGATCGACAGCGAGATCGCCGCGCGTGTGCGTGAGGACGCGGCGCGGCTCGGCTGCGTGAATCGGTTGACGCTCGTCGAGCACGCGTCGTCGATCGAGCAGTACTACCGGGCCGCCGACATCTTCGTGCTGCCGTCCACGCGCGAGGGGCTGCCGAATGCGCTGCTCGAAGCCATGGCCTGCGCCCTGCCGCCGATAGCGTCGCGCCTGCCGGGCGTCACCGACACCGTGATCGCCGATGGGACGAACGGTTTCCTCGTCGAGCCAGGCGACCGTCGGGCGTTGGCCTCGGCGCTGCGGGTGTTGCTGCAGGATTCGGAGTTGCGCACGCGGCTGGGATGCGCCGCCCGCCAGACGGTCGAAACGAGCTTTTCGCTCGCCGGCGTCGCGGATTCGTACATGAACCTCTACGAGGAGCTGTCGCCATGTGCGGCATCGCCGGCGCGGTAAGTTTTTCGGGACGCCGGGTCGACGAGGCCACGGTGGTGTCGATGTGCGACGCCATTCGTCATCGCGGCCCCGATGATCGCGGCGTCATGGCATTCGCGCCGCCCTCGGGCGGGCGCGGCTCGGCCGGGCTGGGCAGCCAGCGGCTGGCGATCATCGACGTCGCCGGCGGCAACCAGCCGATCGCGAACGAAGACCGGACGATCTGGACGGTGTTCAACGGCGAGCTCTACAACTTTCAGGAGCTTCGCCGCGGCCTCGAGTCGCGCGGCCATCGCTTCCGGACCTCCAGCGACACGGAAGTGATCGTCCACCTCTATGAGGAAAAGGGCGAGGCCTGCGTCGCCGACCTGGAGGGCATGTTCGCGCTGGCCGTCTGGGATCGCGCGCGCGAGCGGCTGCTGCTCGCGCGGGATCGGTTCGGCAAGAAGCCGCTCCTGTACGCTCAGCGCGGAGACGAGCTGCATTTCGCGTCAGAGTTCAGCGCGCTTCGGGCCGCGGGCGTGCTGACCTCCGAGATCGATCTCGACGCGCTCGACGCCTACCTGACGTTCATGTCGATTCCGGCGCCGCTGACGATCTATCGCGGCGTCCGCAAGCTGCCTCCGGCATCGTGGCTGACGATCGACAGACAGGGCGTCCGCGTCGAGCGGTACTGGAGGCTCGAATACCTGCCGAAGATGGATATCGGCGAGGGCGAGGCGGCGCTGCGCGTGAGGGAGCTGTTCACGGACGCGGTCCGCAAGCGGCTGATCAGTGAAGTGCCTCTCGGCGCGTTCCTGAGCGGCGGCGTCGACTCGAGCGCCGTCGTGGCGGTGATGGCCGGCCTGTCCTCGCGTCCGGTCAAGACGTTCTCGATCGGCTTCGGCGACGCCGACTACGACGAGCTGCCGCACGCGCGCCGGGTCGCGGCGCGTTACAACTGCGAGCATCACGAATTCGTCGTCGAACCGAACGCGACCGACATCCTGCCGACGCTCGTCCGGCATTACGGCGAGCCGTACGCCGACTCGTCCGCCATCCCGTCGTACTACCTGGCGCAGTTGACACGCCAGCACGTCACCGTTGCCCTCAACGGCGATGGCGGTGACGAAGCGTTCGCCGGCTATCCCTGGCATCTCGCCAACCGCGTGGTGGGCGCGTGGCACGGCGTTCCGCTCCCGGTGCGGCGCGCGACGGAACGCACGCTTCAGGCCGTTCTCCCGTCGAGCGCCGAGCGGCGCTCGTTCGTCTCCAGGTTGCGTCGCTTTCTGAAGGCGGCCAGCGGAACGTCGGCGGAGCGCTATGCGGGCTGGATCGGCGTCTTCAGCGAAGACCTGAAGCGTGAGCTGGTGCGTCCGGCATGGCGCAGCGGCGGCAGCACCATGCGCAGCCTTTCCGCGATGTTCGAGCGGTTCGGCCCGCTCGACGCCGTCGACACATTTCTCGCGGCCGACACCGATTGGTACCTGCCCACCGATCTCCTGGTGAAAATGGACATCGCGACGATGGCCAATTCGCTGGAGGCGAGGTCGCCGTTTCTCGATCACCACCTCGTGGAGTTTGCCGCGCGGCTGCCGAGCCGCTTCAAGCTGAACGGCCGCACTTCGAAACACGTCCTCCGGCAGGCGGTGGCCGATCTCGTGCCCGCTGACAATCTGTCGCGTCCCAAGCGCGGCTTTGCCGTGCCGATCGGCCGCTGGCTGCGCCGCGAGCTCCGCGAGCTGGCCGCCGACCATCTGCTCGGCCGGCGCGCCACGGAGCGCGGGCTCTTCGATCCGGCCGTCGTCGCGCGCATCGTCGGCGAGCACCAGTCGGGCAAGGCCGATCACGCGCATCACCTGTGGGTGCTGCTCATGCTCGAGTTGTGGCATCGCGAATTCGTGGATGCGCCGCAGCCGTAGTTCCATGTCACGTCACGACATCATCTGCATCTCGACGATCGACTGGGACTTCATCTGGCAGGGTCACCAGGAGATCATGTCGACGCTCGCGGCCGAAGGGCACCGCGTCCTGTTCATCGAGAACACGGGCGTCCGGACGCCGGCTCTCCGCGACATTTCTCGCGTCACGCGCCGCGTGCGCAACTGGTGGCGGGGCACCAACGGCTTCCGTCGTGAGCGTGAGAATCTGTTCGTCTATTCGCCCATCGTCGTGCCGTTTCCGTACTCGCGGGTGTCACGCTGGATCAACCGTTACGCCATGTTGCGCGCGATCCGCCGATGGATGGGCGCGATCGGTTTCGACCGGCCGGTGGTCTGGACGTTCCTCCCGACGCCGCTGGCGCTCGATCTCATCGAGGCCGTCGATCCGAAGCTGTCGATCTACTACTGCATCGACGACCTGGCGTCGAGCTCCCGCGAAGCACGGCGTATCACCGAGAGCGAGCGCACGCTGTTCCGCAGAGCCGACCTCGTCTTTGTGACGTCGGAGAAGCTGCGCGCTCGGGCGGCAATCGACGCCAGGTCGGTCCACTTCTTTCCGTTCGGCGTGAGCCTGCGGCGCTTTCAGGAGGCGCGTGTCTCCAGCGCACCGCCGCCTGACGACGTCGCGCGGCTGAAGCGGCCGATCATCGGCTACGTCGGCGGCCTGCACCAATGGGTCGACACCGGGCTCGTTGCCGCCGCTGCGCGAGGAATGCCGGACGCGAGCTTCGTCATGGTGGGTCCCGAGCAGGAGGACATGTCGGCTCTGCGGCAGCTGCCGAACGTGCATCTGCTCGGAGCCCGTCCTCACGAGCAGGTGCCGTATTACGTAAAAGCGTTTGATGTCGCGATCGTGCCTTATCGCCTGAGCGAGTACACCGCGCACGTCTATCCGACGAAGCTGAACGAGTACCTCGCCATGGGCATTCCCGTTGTGGCGACCGACCTGCCGGAGATTCGGCGATTCAATCGCGAGAACGGCGACGCCGTCGCCATCGCCGATGAGTCCACATTCGTCGACGCGCTCACGCGATCGCTTGGCGCTGAGGCATCGACCGCCGAGGTGCAGGCAGCGCGGATCGAGGCCGCGCGCCGGAACAGCTGGGCGCAGCGAATCGAGACGATGTCGGCGTTGATTGAGAAGGCGCTGGCGACCGTCGCGACCGAGCGAGAGGCCTGGGACATCCGGCTGCGGCGCCTCTACCGGAGCGCACGCCGCCGCTCCCTCCAGACGATTCTCGCGGTCGCCGCCGTGTTTGCCGTGCTGTTCTACACGCCCGCGGTGTGGTGGGTGGCGTCGCCGCTGTATCTGTCGCAGCCGCCGCACACGGTCGATGCCATCGTGGTGTTCGGCGGCGGCGTCGGCGAATCAGGCCAGGCCGGCGGCGGCTATCAGGAGCGGGTCGTGGCCGCCGTCAATCTGTACCGCGCCGGATATGCCCAGGCGGTCGTCTTCTCGTCGGGCTTCCGTTTCGCGATGCGTGAGGCCGAGGTCATGCGCGACCTGGCCCTGGCGAACGGCATCCCCGCGGGCGCCGTCACGATCGAGGATCGCGCCGCGAGTACCCATGAGAACGTCCTCTTTACGGACGCCATTCTCCAGCAACACGGCTGGCGGAGCATTCTGCTCGTCAGCTCGCCGTATCATATGCGCCGTGCGTTGCTGACCTGGCGTGCGGCGGCGCCTGACGTGGCGGTCGTGCCGACGCCCGTGACGCAGAGCCTCTTCTACTCGCATACGAGCGGCGCGTCGGTGACGCAGATGGACGGCATCCTCAGGGAGTATCTGGCGATCGCGCTCTACAAATACAGAGGGTGGATCTGACGTGCGCAAGCTGCTGACGATCACGCTGCCGGCGACGTTGATTGCCGCAGTCGTGGTGATGGCCGGCGTCGAGGTGTGGGTGCGCGCCAGCTTCGACCCCCTCCGCGGCACGCCCGGGTTTTTTCTTGGCGATCCGATGCGGCGACAGCGGCTCGCCGCGAACTACACCGGATGGTTTGCCGGTGTTCCCGTCCACATCAACAGCCTCGAGCTTCGCGACGATCGCGAATACGACCTGCAGAAGGGCGCGAAGACGTTTCGCATCCTCGTGCTCGGGGATTCCGTGACGTTCGGCCACGGCGCGATCTCGGAGAACACGTATCCGGCAATGCTCGAACGGCAGTTGCGGGCGTGGCGGCCGGAAGTCGACTGGCAGGTATGGAACGCCGCGGTCCCGGGGTACAACACGAGCCAGGAGCTCGCGCACCTGCTTCAGGTGGGTCCGAGGTTCAAACCGGATCTCGTTGTCGTCGGCTTCTATCCAAACGACCTCGTCGACAACTACACCGTGGTCCAACCGGGCCGGAGAGCGGTTGCGTCGAGCGCCGTCACGTCATTCCTGAGGCGTCACGTCTACTCGATCGAGCTGTACAAAAAGGTGTTCCTCACGCTGGCGTGGAAGCTTTCGCGATCGGACGACTACGGGAAGCGGCTGGACCATCTCGGCACCGAGGATTCGCTGCTCGACAAGCCGGCGCAGGTGGCGAGGCTGAAGGAGCAGGCGATTACGAACTACACGCGCTACTCGGACGAAGAGGTCAGGAGCCATGTCTGCGACGGCGGCCAGACGCCGAATCCAAACCAGATCCGCGCCATGCAGAATGCGCCGGGCTGGCCGGCGTGGGTGCGCGCCGTGCGGGAGTTCCAGCAGCTCCATCGCAACGGGACATACCCGATTCTGTTCTTCCTGAATGAGATCCCGCTGGTGTGTCCGGATGGCGACTACTTCTACGACAAGGCGTTGAGGCAGGAAAACGATCTGTTTCTGAGCATCATGGGCGACGGCACTCCGGCGATGAGCGTGTTCGACGCGTTCCTCCATCGCCGGCCATCGGAGATGCCGCAGGCGGTCGCGCACGCGATCGGCAACGCCAACATGACCAAGGCCGAAACGCTGTTCATGTACTTGAGGAACGAGATGCTTCCACGCCTTCACCATCCGGCGCTCGCCGAAAGCGGTCAAGGGCAGCCGTAACCGCGATCGCGACGAACGCAAAGAGCGGCGGCTGGATGGTGACCGTATAACGCATGTTCGTCAGCACGTAGCTGATCGTGACGGGCACGTACACGATGGGCAGCAGGAGCAGCCACACGCTGGCGCGCCTGCGCACTGCAATCACGATCCCGATGACGCCCGCCAGCAGATACGATGCGGAGACGAGGCCGGCCGCGAGATAGACGCGGCGGCTGCCCTCGAACTGCTGGGTCGTCCACGAGTCGTTCGTGCCATCGACGATGAAGAGCCGGACGGCGCGATAGGCGCAGGCCCGGATGAAGGCCGCGGGGTCGCGGCGGATGTTGTCGAGTGCCAGCGCCGTGTACCGGCGCATCAGATGCGGCTCGCGACGGTAGAACGCCTCATTGATCCGGATGTCCTTCAACTGGCCGCACGGCTCCTGGCTCATGTCGGTGAGTCGCGGATCGGGCAACGACGCCCGGCGGACGTGCGCGACGCACATCTGCTGAGCGAGCGTGCCGCGCGGGACGAGGTCGGTGATTCGGCTGCTCCACGCACGAGGGATCGAGAGCATCGACCCGTCGACGAAATGGACGTCGGCGGTCGCGTCGTGCGAGTCGATCGACGTGATCAAGTCGGGCCCCGCCGTCCCCAGGTCGGTCGCCGCATTGTTCAACGCTCTGGCGATGCGTTGGAGGTCGCCTTCCGTGATTCGGCCATCGCCGTCGAGATCGAGGCGATCCGCCCAGGGCAGCGCCTCCTGCCAGGCGAGGGCGCGCACGACTCGCGCGAAATCAAAGGCATCGACCAGATCGCCATGCCGATCGAGATCGGCCAGATGACGATCGTCGACGAAGAAAACGAACGGCGCTTTCGCCGCCGCGGCCGGCGTGTTGACGACGGTACCTCCGGCGCCCGCGTCCACGGGTGTGGTGGTGAATCGGTAGTAGACCGCCGTCGGGATGGGCTGTCCGGGGATCTCGAACACGTACGGCGCCGCTCGCTCAGGTGCCGTTTCAACCACATGCGACGTCGCATCACGATCGGTCCAGTAGATCAGCCGCGCGGTCAGCGAATCGGGCGCGCACTTGCCCGCTGTGGCGTTCACGAGGATCGAGCGGTCCGCGAGACTCGAATAGTCGAACGCCGCGGCCTCGAAGACCGAGCGCGGATTGTACGCTCGGCTGGTCAAATACGGTCCGGTTTGAAGGGTTCCGTACCAGAGCTGGACGCCGCCGTGCGTGCTGGTCGGAATCAGGTCGCCGGTGAGGCGATAGTTGCGAACGGTCCACGGCACGGTGACGGCCGCCGACAGCAGAACATACAGGATCAGCGACCGTGTCAGCTGCCGGCCCTGACGGTCGAGAAACCACGCGACGGCGGCGGCGACGGCGGGAAAGAGCAGCAGGTTCGGACGGAATTGCGAGGCAAGACCCGCCAGCAGGCCGCTGCCGGCAAACATGGCGAGCCGGCCGGTCGCGAGGCCCTCGCGGAATGCCACGAGGCTCGCGAGGAAGATGACCGTGCACACGGCGTCGGAGGACTGCGTGGACGCGTACACCGTGTTGAACGACAGCACCGCGGCCAGGACCGCGCTCGTCAAGGCGACGCGCTCGCCCAGATCGCGGCGGACGAGCAGGTACAGCAGCGGCGGAACCAGAGCGTTGAGCAGCGTCTGTGCCGTCAGCGGAATCCAGGGGTGGTCGCCGGCGATGCGGTAAAACGCGGCGAGGAAGTACGCGTAGCCCCAGGGCACGTCTGTCGTGGGGAATGGTTCGCCGCGCGCCAGCCCCAGCGCGAGCTCGTGGTAGTGATCGAACCCGTCCCAGCCCCACGGGTGCGGTGCGCGCACGAACACGAACGCGAGCCCGATCGCCAGAGTGGCGCATGAAGCAGCGGCGAGAATCAGCCGGCTCTCGCTCGCCGTGCGCCCGCGGACATGCATGGGCCCTGATCATATCCCGCCGTCCAGCATGAAGCTGACGGTCGTCATCCCGGTCTACAACGAAGAGCAGACCATCAACGAGATCGTCGAACGCGTCTGCGCGGTCGATCTCGGTGGCGTCGAGAAGGAAGTGATCATCGCCAATGACGGATCGAGCGACGGGACACAGGCCATCATCGACGCCAGCCGGTGGGTATCCGATCCGCGCGTTCGCGTCTGCTCGCACCCGATCAATCTCGGCAAGGGCGCGGCGGTGCGTCTGGGCCTGCGGCTGGCCACCGGCGATGCGATCGTCATTCAGGACGCCGATCTCGAGCTCGATCCGGCGGAGCTCGCGCGCCTGCTCGAGCCGATCCGCGAGGGTCGCGCCGACGTGGTGTTCGGATCGCGATTCCTCCGCAACAATCGGAGCGTCCCGCGGCGCACGCGCGTGGCGAACCGGCTGCTGACGATGCTGACCAACGTCCTTTACGGGTCGTCGCTGACCGACATGGAAACCGCCTATAAACTGTTCCGGCGCGATGTCCTCGTCAATCTCAGGCTCAGGGCCGTCGGGTTCGATTTCGAGCCCGAATTCACGGCCAAGGTGCTTCTCGCTGGCTGGCGCATCGTCGAAGTGCCGATAACGTACAGGCCGCGCCGCGTCGATGAAGGTAAGAAGATCCGCTGGATCGACGGCATCGATGCGATCTACATGCTGCTGAAGTGCCGGTTTGCGGGGCGGCCGCGATGAAACGTCAGCTGCTCAACTGGCTCCGGTGTCCGGAGTGTCGAGCGCGGCTGGGACTCGACGTGACGCACGCCGTGCAGGACGAGGTCGTCGATGGGATGCTGACATGTACTGCGTGCGACCGGCGGTACGCCGTCACCGCCGGCGTACCGCGGATGGTGCACGCGTTCGATCGCGGGAGCCTCCAGGCCCGCAGCGCGGTCCATACGGCGGAAATGTTCGGCTACGCGTGGACGCAGACGCACGTGGCGGCCGTTCATCGGCCGCGCCCGTGGCACTACGCGAAGATGGAGCGCGCGCTCGAGCTCGCGCCGATCGAAGGCCTGGTGCTCGATGCCGGCTGCGGCGACGGCGTCGATCTCGCGAACCAGGCGATGCGTCCGGGCACCGAAGTGATCGGCGTCGAGCTCAGCGATGGCGGCGTTCGCAAGGCCGCGGAGCGCGTCGCTCACCTGCCTGGCGCCCATGTCGTTCAAGCCGATTTGTGCAGGCTGCCTTTCGATGACGCCCAGTTCGATTGGGTGTACTCTTATGGGGTTTTGCACCATATTTCGACGCCTCCGGCGGCTGTGGGCGAGATTGCTCGCGTCACAAAGCCCTCCGCTCCGGTTGCGGTCTACCTTTATGAAGATTTCGTCGCGCGAAGCCCTCTGTTACGCTGGGCTCTTGTCGCGGCCAATTCCCTGCGGACGATCACGACGCGCATGCCTGCCCGTCTCCTGTACGCCTGCTGCCGGGCGGCATCGCCCCTGGTGTACGTGACGTGCACGCTCCCGTACAAGCTGCTGCGCGCGGCCGGCGCGACGCGGCTTGCCGAAGCGATCCCGTTCCGTCACGGGACGCATCCGTTTGGCCTCACGGGTGATCTCTACGATCGCTTTTCCGCGCCGGTCGAACTTCGCTACACGCGATCGGGAGCCGAAGCGCTGCTCGAGAACGCCGGCCTCCACGTTTCACGCGTTGCCAACGATCGCGGCTGGATGCTCGCCGCGCACCGATCGGGCGGACTGATCACGTGAATTTCGGACCAGCGATCTGGCGCCTCGCCGGGCAGTTCCTGACTGCCTTCGCGATTTCTGCGGCGCTGGTGCCCGTGTGCCGGGCGCTGTCGCGACGCTACGGCAGAGTCGCACAACCTCGCGAGGATCGGTGGCACCGCCGGCCCGTGGCGCTGTTCGGCGGCGTCGCGATGGGCGTGACGCTGGTCGTCGTCGCGCTGGCGTTCGGGCTGTACCGCGATGTGCCAGTGCTGCTGGTGTGCGCGACGCTCGCCTTTGTCGTCGGTCTTGTCGACGACTTCCTCGCGCTCAAACCGTCGACGAAGCTGATCGCCCAGATCGGCATCGCATCGGCGGTGCTGTTCTTCGGCTACCGGCTGTTCTGGGTGCGGTCCATCACGCTCGACAGCCTGCTGACGCTGGTCTGGGTTGTCGGCGTCACCAATGCTTTCAACCTTCTCGACAACATGGACGGGCTGTGCGCCGGCATTTCGCTGATCGTCGGCGCGTCGCTGTTGTTCGATCTCGTGCCGCGAGGCGGCGGCGCGGCCGGGCTGGCGCTGCCCGAAGCGCAGTATCTGGCGATGCTTGGCGGCGCGACGGCCGGCTTCCTGATCTACAACCTGCACCCGGCCTCCATCTTCATGGGCGACAGTGGAGCCTTCCTCATCGGCTTCAGCCTGGCCGCGTTGACGCTCACGCACGCCCACGAAGCCGCGCGGCGGTCGAACCTGCTGTCCGTCGTCGCCGTGCCCGTGCTGGTGCTGCTGATACCGATCTTCGACTCGACGTTCGTCACTATCGTGCGGGTGCTCTCGGGCCGATCGCCCGCGACGGGCGGCCGCGATCACTCGTCACATCGGCTGGTGGCAATCGGACTGTCCGAGCGCAACGCGGTGATGGTGCTGTGGCTGCTTGCCGCCGTCGGCGGCGTGATCGCCATCGCCATGAATTACATCAGCCAGAGCTGGTCGGTCCTGATCGGCGTGGTGTTCGCGCTGACGATGGGGTTTATCGCCATCTATCTGGCTCGCATCCGCGTTTACGAGGGAGACGACGAGCGGATGCTGCGCGAAGGCACGGTCACGCCGCTGGTCGTCGACTTCATGTACAAGCGGCGCGTTGCCGAAGTGCTGCTCGACTTCTTCCTCGTCGTCATCGCCTACTACGCGGCCTACAAGTTCCGGTTCGAGGGCGAGGAGTTCCCGAAGAACTTCGGATCGTTCAGGAACAGCCTGCCCATCGTCCTGACCACGCAGATGATTGCGTTTTACGCGGTCGGCGTGTACCGGGGCGTGTGGCGATACTTCGGGCTGAACGACACGGTGGTCGTCGTGAAAGGCGCGTTCATCGGAACCGCCGTCGCGCAGCTCGTCGTGCTGTACTCTCCGTGGTTCATCGGCTACTCGCGGACGGTGTTTGCCATCTACGCCGTGCTGCTCGTGGGCCTGGTCGCGCTGTCGCGCGCGTCGTTCCTCCTGATTGGCGAGTTCGTCCACCGTCAGCGTCACGCCAGCAAGCGCGCGATTATCTACGGCGCGGGCGACGCGGGAGCGCTCGCCGTGCGGGAGCTGCTGAAGCGGGGCGACGAGGCGGTGCGGATCGTCGGGTTCGTGGATGACGACCCGCAGAAGCGCGGCACGCGCGTGCGCGGGTACCGCGTGATCGGCGATTTCCAATCGCTTCTGCAGTCGATTGCCGAGGGGCAGGTCGACTCGGTGATCGTCAGCTCGCGAAACATTCCTGAAGAAATAGTCCGGGCGGTGGCGGCCACCGGCGCGAAGCACGGCGTCGGCGTCACACGCCTCCGCGTGGGACTCGAAGAGGTGACCTTCTCAAGCCACGACGGCGACCTGCCTCAGGCGGCCGCCCAGGGCGGGAAGAGCCTGCCGTTTCCGTCGCCAGGCGAGCGCCGGCCCCGCCAGCTTTAAACGTCGCGCGGGCCGTTGAACGCCGGTCCGCCGGCCGCGACATAGCCACCGCTCGCGCCCGACGCCGCAGACGAGACCCAAAACGCATACAGCCGTCCCGACGTCAGCGCGAAGCGGAGCCGCACCGGCTTTCCGGCGAGTCGCGCCAGCGACGCCGCGGACCAGTTCACCGGCATCGCTGTCCGGTTGCCTCGAACCGCGACGCAGGATCCGAGCTCGAAACCCGGCAGCACGTTCCCGCCCGCATCTTCCACGGCAACGCGGAGCGAGCCGTCTCCGAGCTCGGCGTTCACGAATAGATGTCCGCCGGTGAACTCCACCGGGCGCGTGAGCAGCTCGCCTCGATTCACGGAAGCAGACGTGAGGCGCGGGCCCGTGGTGGCATCGGGCACATCCATCGACGCAAAACCATCGCGTCGCAGCGTCGCGAGCCCCGTCGAGCACGTGCCCGGGTCCTGTGTGCCCGGGACACCGGTCCGCCCGCTGACGTAGAAGTAAAGCGTGTCGCCGACCACGAGACAGCAGCCGCCCGCTGTTTGCACGTTCGCCCAGTTCCATGCGCCGACTTGCTCCGAGACCGGGATGAACGGCTGCCGGTCGGGCCGCCACCAGTGGAAGCCGTCGCGGCTGAAGCCGACGCAGACATCGTTGGGTTTCTCCCGCGACAGCGTCTCGCCGCGCCAGATCGTGAACAGGCCGAGGATCACGCTCTCATACGCGACGGCGTCGAGGTTGTAGAGCTGTGGACGCGTGCCGTAGCCCGGGCGCCGCTGCTCGGCCGAGTCGGCTCCGCTCCAGAACACGGGCTGATCGGCCGTCCACTTCGCGCCTTCGAATAAGTCGTCATGCTCCCAGTACCGCCGGAATCGCCCGAAGCCGCCCAACTGCTCGTCGCGCAGGCTGTACACCCATTTGCGGCGGAACGGGTTGTAGAACACCGTGCTGCGGTCGACCGTCGGGCCGCTCTCACCCTGGACGGTCCAGTGGATGCCGTCCGGCGAGGAGTACAGGAGGAGCGTGTGTTCTTTGAACGCCGCCATCTTGAAGCGCCGTGCCGGATTCTTCTCGTCGTGGTCGAGCCAGACGGTGTTCGAATCGCGCGCTTCGTTGCTGACGATGTTGGTACCTTTTACGACGTCGAGTGCGGGTCTCTCCCACGTCAACCCGTCGTGCGACGTGGCGTAACAGGTGTGCATCCTGTAGCCCGCCATGTACCACATCTTGAACAGGCGATCGGCGGGATCGAACACAACGCCGTCGCTGAACACCATGGCGGCGGGGTTCGAACGCGTCTTCGTACGCTCGGCGTACTCGTCCCTCCGCTCCCATAGCGTCGTCGGGCGAAGCACTGGACTGCCCTCGTAGTACTGCGCGCGATGAAATGTGCGCGTGAGCGAGGTCGCCTGGATGAGAAAGTCGTCGACGAACAACTGCCGGCCAAGATCGATCGGGATGATTGGCGGCGGCTCCAGCAGGTAGGGTGGCGGCGTCGGATCGAGCGGCAGCGACCGCAGGCGCGGCGGCCACGGATGCGGGAGGTGGATGCCGTTGTAGAGGACTTCGCCTCCAGCAGCCGCCGCTGCGAGCGGCCACGGCATCGCGAGGCCGGCGGCGCCGGCCGCGGCCGCTTTTACGAACGCACGGCGACCGACACGCGATCGCGAGCGGGCTGACATGTTGAACGATCGTAGTATATCCGCCGGCCTTTTGTCGTCACTCCGCGGAGTCAAAGGAACCGTATGACTGGTGGCCTGGCAGTCGGATCGACCGCGACGCGGACGGGTTCCGCACTGCGTGTCGTCCTTGCGGGCATCGTGCTGCTCTATTCAGCCGTGCACTTCTTCGGTTCCGGTGTCCGATTTCCGTTGTCGGCGCCGAATCTCGGGCAGGTTGAGGAAGAAATGCGCCCGCTGGAAGTGCATCTGGAGACGCATCAGCCGGTCACGAGCAACAACCCGCGGCAGTACGGCCCGATGTTCCTCCTGGTGCTCGATCCGCTGCTGCGGTGGACTCACGGCGATCGTGTCGGTCTGTCGAACATTCTGTACGGCCTCGCGCTCGCGCTTTTCATCGGAAGCTTCGCCATAACCGCGGCTACCTTGTGGCCGCTTGTGCCGCCGCCGCGACGACCGTTGGCGGCGGTTCTCTTCACAGCTCTCTGGCTCAATTTCGCGCCGGTGTACGCGATTCTCGCCGTCAAGAATGTCGAGATATGGGAGCTCTTTCTCATGGTCACGGCGCTGTACTGTCTCGCGCACGACCGCCGTGCGGGCGCCGGCATCTCGATCGGCACAGCCGCGTTGATGAAGCTGCTTCCGTTTGCGTTCTTCTACTGGTTCCTCCTGCGCGACCGTCGCTCCCTCGTCTACGCCGCCGGCACTCTGGTTGTGATCCTCGTGGCGGCTCACGCTCTCTACGGTCCGGAGGCAGGGTTGTGGTATCTGCCGCACGTCTTCCGATCGGCGACGGGAAACAGCTGGGGACTGCTGTGGCACGAGAATGTGTCGATCAAGGGAATGTTGATCAAGTTGTTTGGACATCTCGAAGGCACGTTGAACCCGAAATATGCCGGGCTTGCCCACGGCGGCTCCGGACACGCCGTTGTGATCAGTTCCGATCGGCTGGCGATCGTGCAGCGCATCGGCACAGTGATTCAGGCGGCTGGCGGCCTCTGGCTGACGTGGATGATCCTCAACCCGGCGCGGCGGACCGGCTCGCAGAGGTTGTTCTTCGAGTGGTCACTGGTCTCGGTGATGTTGCTGATTCTGTCGCCTCAAACCGCGTTCGAGTACTGCACGCTGGCGCTTGGCGCCTTCAGCTACGTCCTGGTCCGGCTCGTTTCGACACGGCGCCCCGGCTGGCCGGCTGTGATGAGCTTCGCAGGCGCGGTGTTTCTGGTTGCGAATGTGGTTCCGCGCTCAATCGTTGCGCGCATGCTTTTCATCGATCGAATCAACCGGATGAACATGATTGGCCAGCTCTCGCCGGTGGAAGGGTTTCAGTACTACGGGTTCCCGCTCGCCGGCCTCGTCCTGCTGGTCGTGAGCCTGTGCGCGCTCCGGGCGACCTCCTCCGATTTCGAGTCGCCCACGAATTCCGCGCTGCCGAATGCTTAACGGCAAGCGGATTGTCGTCGTCATGCCCGCTTATCGCGCGGGCAACACGCTCCGTCTGACCTATGCGGAGATTCCATTCGAGATCGTCGACGACGTGATTCTCGTCGACGACGCGAGTCCTGATCAGACCGTCGAAGTTGCGACGCAACTCGGCGTCCGAACGATCGTCCACGAGCGCAACTCCGGGTACGGCGCCAACCAGAAAACGTGCTATCGAGAGGCCCTTCGCATCGGCGCAGATATCGTCGTGATGGTCCACCCGGACTATCAGTACACTCCGCGACTGATCACCGCGATGGCGGCGATGATCTCGTCCGGCTTGTATCACGCCGTGCTGGGATCTCGTGTGTTGGGGCGCGGTGCGCTTGCCGGCGGGATGCCCCTCTACAAGTACATCGCGAACCGCGGCCTGACGCTGGCGCAGAACCTGTGCGTCGGGCAGAAGCTGACCGAGTACCACAGTGGATATCGTGCGTTCTCCCGCGAGGTCTTGTTGCGGCTCCCGCTGGAGGAGAACTCCGATGACTTCGTCTTCGACAACCAGATGCTGCTGCAGCTGATTTACTTCAAATACGAAATCGCGGAAATCACCTGCCCGGCCCGGTACTTCGCGGAAGCATCGTCCATCAACCTGCGGCGCAGTATCCGGTATGGCCTCGGCGTGCTCGCGGGCACCTTGCGCTATATGACGGCGCGAGCGGGAGTACGGCCCGACCCTCTGTTTCGAACGGACGGCGGAACGTTGGAGACTGGCGTACCGTCGGCTCACCGTGCTCGCGCCAGATAGATTCGTCTGTCCAGCATGCGGCGGCGGCGCCTCAACGCCACACCTGGCCTTTCGCCGGTGTTCGATCCGGCGATGCGGTTCGTGCGACCTGCTCAGCACCTGGCCTCCCATGGATGCCGACGCGGCGCAGCGTCTGTACGCCACGTCGTATTACTCCAGCGATACAGCGTCGCGATTCAGCGTGCCGTTTGCCGAAGCCGCAATGCGTTGGTTCAGACGGCGCCGCGCGCGCGCGTTGGCCGCTGCTCTCGGCGGTGCAACTGCAAAGCGGATTCTCGATGTGGGCTGCGGCCGCGGCTACACACTGTTCACCTTGCAGCAGATGGGTGCGGATGTATTCGGCACCCAGGTGTCGGCGTCAGCTGCTCGAGCCGCTGCGCGGTTGATTGGTGAGGAGCGCGTCTTCCAGGGCACGCTGAGGCGCGCGACGTACGCCGACGCGACATTTGACGCCGTGGGGCTTTGGCACGTCCTCGAGCATGTGACTGAACCGTTCAGTGAGCTGAGGGAGATCGCCAGAATCCTGAAGCCGGCTGGGTTGCTGTACGTGGAAGTACCGAACGCGGGTTGCTGGGCCGCGCGGAGGTACGGGGCCGACTGGCTCGCGTACGATGTCGAACACCATGTTTCGCACTTCACGCCCGCGACGCTCGGTCTGCTGGCCCGGCGGGCAGGCTTCGTGATCGTGCGGGAGGTTCATCTGTCGCTCGAGTACAGCCCCGTGACGCTGCTGCAGACCTGGCTGAATCGATGGTTCGGCGGCGAGAATCGCCTGTTTCGCGCGGTCACGCACGACAACGATCGGGATGCGCCGCAAGGCCGCGTTCCCTTGTTCATCCACGTTGCTGGAGCGGTTGTGCTGTTCGTGCCCGCCGCGATCGCCTCCTTGTCTCTGGCCCTTCGACGCGCCGGCGACACCTATGGTGTGTATCTGAAGCGCATCGAGTGAACGCCTGTCATCTTCGAAGATTCATGGCACGCGGTAACCGGGCCGGGCTTGCCCCGCTCCTGGCCGCGATGTTGACGATGGGTGCCTGCGGGGCCGCCGATCGCCAGACGACCGATCTCGTTACGAAGGTCGAGCTTCCGTCGCGGCCTCCGGTTGATGTCCGGGTCCGGCTGCAGCCGACGAACGCGCGGCAGGCGGCGCGCTTTCAGTCCGCGGCGCGCGCGACGCTTGCCCTGTACGCCGATCGTTTCGGCGTGATGCCGCTGAAGTCGCTGACCGTTGTAGATGCTGGATGGCCGCCTGAATCTGCGCAACTGAGCGCGGACGCCGTAACCGTCGGTGCATCGACCCGGTGGCTGGCACTCGGGCTTGCAATGGAGCCGGAGATGGCCGTGACACGCGCCGTCGGCGGGCTGTTCTGGCGGAAGGCCCTGTCGTGTAACGCGGATGCCGGGTGGTTCGTCGACGGGTTGAATCAGTACACGGCGACGCCGGTCATCGCCTCGCAGTTCGCCGTCCAGCAGACGCCGCCGGCGTTTTCGTACGCGGAAGAGCGATACTTCGCCGGCTTCGTCCCGTTCGTCATCCGGGCGCCGCTGAGGAATGCGACCGCCGGAAACGGGCTCGCCGATTACCGCCTGAACCCGGGCGTGGATTTGCGAAGGCCCGTGAATGAGGCCCGCGATCGCCGCAGCGCAGCGGCCAAGACCGCACTCGCCATGGGCACGCTCGAGCGCTGGATCGGAGCGCCGACGTGGGACGCTGTTCTCCAGGAATTTGCGTCGCGCGGCTGGACGACGTGCCCCTCGGCCCGGGACCTCGGTCGCGTGGCCCAGGAGGTGACGGGTCTCGATCTTTCGTGGTTTTTTTCGGAGGTCTTTGATTCCGTCGATCGATTCGACTACGGGATCGATGCGTTGACGAGCGAAGCAAGCCTCGATCGGGCGGCGGTGTACCGTACCACCGTGAGCGTGCGCCGCTACGGCGATGCCGCGTTCACCGGGACGAGCACCCCGCGCATGGGCTCGTTTGAATCGGGACGCGGGATGACGATTCGCGTGGCATTCGAGGACGGCAGCGATCGCGTGGACTACTGGGACGGGCGTGATCGATCGAAGCTGTTCGTGTACGAAAGCGCCAGTGCGGTCAGATGGGCGAGCCTTGACCCTGACGAGGTGCTGCTGCTCGACACGAACCGGACGAACAACACGAGAATGCGAATCCCAGAAAATCGGAGGGCCGCGACGAAATGGGCCGCCCGATGGACGATCTGGCTGGAGGATCTGCTGCTGACCTTCGCGTCATTAACGTGATGGACCAGCAGTGGTGCGGGAACCGTGATTCAGGCATTCGTTGAGTTTCTGAAGGCGTCGTTGCGTCTTGGGTCAGTCGAGGTCTGGCTGATTGTGATCATTGCCGGCCTCGTGCTGTTGTCGTGGCGGCGTACCCGCTCGTGGGCCACTCCGTACCTTGTCGTCATCCTGGTGGCTTTCTGGCTGCTGTCCACGCCGGCGCTTGCCGAATGGGTGGCGACGCGGACCGCGGGTGGTTACGCGCCGATCCGGCGGGCCGAAGAAGCGCGCGGCGCGACGACGATCGTCGTGCTGGGTGGCGGCTCGTTTACGTTCCATGCCACCGGATTTGTTCTCAACGAGCCCGCTGAAGGCACGTCGTTCCGGGTGATCGAAGGCGCGCGGGTTTACCGCCTTCTGAACAGTCCGACGAGCACGCCGACGGTGATTCTCATGGGCGGGACGACCGCGCATCGTGATCCGGCCGCGCGCCCCGAGAGCGACGCCATGGCTGGAGCCATGCTTGCGCTTGGCGTCCCGCTCAACGATCTGGTGTTCGAGAACCGGTCAAAGACAACGCGCGAGCAGGCGCTCGAGTTCAAGCGGATGTTCGCCGGTCACGAGTCCCAGCCGTTCGTGCTGGTGACCTCTCCTACCCACATGGCGCGATCGATGAGCGCATTCCGGGCAGTTGGCCTGAAGCCGGTTGCTTCGCTGGCCGCGCTCAGATCCGACGGCGAACACTTTCTCTGGCTGCCCACCGATGAGGCTCTGGCGATTTCCGACGCCGTCATCTACGACACCGCGGCGAGGTTCTACTACTGGAGCCGCGGATGGCTGGCGAGATAGTAGCGGCGGATCAGATCGATGTTCCGGTCGACTTCGCTGGCCCCGTAACCGGGGTAGGTGGGCAACAGCAGCACCTGCTGCGCGGTGAGGCGCGCGTCCGGACAGTCGCGATGGTGTTCGGCGAAGCAGGCGTAGTCGGCGGTGTTGCCGATATGCTGCAGCGTAAGATCGCGCCCGTTCCTGATCAGAAACCGCAGCAGCGCCTCCCTGTCCGGCACCTGAATCGGATACACCAGATAGATGTGCGATCCGTCGTCCCGTAGCGGCGGCAGCAGCACACCCGGGATATCCCGCAAGCCTTCCTGATACATTCGCGCATAGCCGACGCGGATCCGCGTCTGCTCGTCCACTCGAGGGAGTGAACGAAGCACGAGCCGCGCCTGCATCGGCGTCATCCTCCTCAGCTCCCGTTCGGGGAGCGCCTGCCTGAGCACCGGTTCGTCTTCACCGCGCCACCGGTCCGTGATCGCGTCGATCCCATGAAGATGCCCGTACCGGTACAGCCAGAAGGTGAAGCTGTCGAACACCACGCGTGAGGTGAGCACGTCGCCGAGAGCACAGAATGCAATGCGGGTCGCCAGCAACGGGACGTCCTGAAGCGGCCATGAGCGCATCGTCGATCGCAGCTGCTGCGCGAGCTCGCGATCGTCGGTGACCACGGCTCCGCCGTAAAACGAGTTGACGTTCTTGGCCATGCCGAAGCTGAAAATTCCTGCGCGGCCGAACGCGCCGAGCCGGCGTGCGCCGACACGCGCGCCAAATGCCTGGGATGCGTCCTCGAGCAGCGGCACGCCTGCGCTCCTGCAGAACGCCGCAATCTCCTCGATCTCGCACGCGCATCCGTGCAGGTGCGTGACCATCACGGCGCCGGTGTCGCCGTCGACGAGCGTCTTGACCGCGCGCGGGCTGATGTTGCACGTCTCGCGATCGATGTCGGCGAACACGGGCCGCCCGCCGGCGCAAATCACCATGTTCACCACGTCGTAGATGGTGTACGGCGACAATACGACCGTCTGCCCGGGTTTGATCAACGAGCGCACGGCGAGGTAGATCCCGATACGCGCGCGTGGCATGCAGACGGCGTGGGCGACGCCCAGGTACGATGCCAGCGCGTGCTCGAGATCCTCCACCGCGGTGCCCGACGTCGCTCTGCCGAGCGCGACGTCTCGTGCAATCGAGACGTAGTTGGACGGGCTGCCGTACAGCCGGAACCGCGACTTTGGAGGGACGAAGATCGTCACGACGTGGCGCTCTCCCCGTGCCACGTCAGCCGCACATACAACGCGCCGCAGAATCGCGTCTCCTGCTCCGGCCGGAACCCACGGCGCTTGTAGAACTCCAGCACTTCGTTGTTGTCGTTCAAGAGCGTGCGCACATGGTACCGGCGCAGCCCGCGGACGGCGAGCAGCTCGGCGATCTGATTCAACAGGGCTGATCCGACAGCGCGCCTTCGCTCCGCGGGATCCACGAAGATCTGCACCAGCTCTGGTCCAGCGTCCTCAGTGGCCCCGCCGACCAGCCGCTCGCGCACGTACGCGGCGACCTCCATCCGAAAGACCGCATCGGTAGCGACTCGCGCCGCGACGGCCACGCCGAAGGCCACGGGCGCCGCCAGCACGAACCGGCGAAGAAGCGTCGCCGGATCCAGGCTGAGGACGGCGGCGCCGGCGA
>Ga0137395_10000005_pt1 | contig 50768 bp, 84 predicted proteins | sample czobulk216metaG_FD_108283 | JGI IMG/M metagenome (GOLD analysis project Ga0137395, IMG submission 108283) | Vadose zone soil microbial communities from Angelo Coast Range Reserve, California, USA - czobulk2.16 metaG | ecosystem: Environmental > Terrestrial > Soil > Vadose zone | place: USA...
AATTTACTTTCTTGCGGCGCATCTGCTGGTAATGAGGCGCTAGGATCTACAGTACCACCATCGGCCATTTTGGGAGGGTTTTTCTTAAGTTCTTCCATGACAAGTTTTTGTTTTTCTTCGTAGGATGGGCCAGTTGGTGCTTTGGGTTCATTAGCATTTGTCTTTTCCACTTTACCACCTTCTGAGAAATGCTTCGCTAGAAACATTCCTTTTGTTGATTTATTATCGGAATCTAAATCAGGTTTCGTGACTGATAGTTCAAGATCAGGGACCGAAGCCGGTTTGCTTTTTTGTGCGGCGAGAAGCGCGGCAACTAAGGCTGCTTTCTTGTCGGCACCATCTGTCTGCGAAGCGGTAATACCTCCATCTGCCATTCCTAAATGAATATCTTTATCGGCCTTAGCCTGTGATTCATTTTCAAGAAATGTTACGTGATTTTCTACTTTACCACCTTTAGCATAATTAGTCGGCGAAGCTTGACCTGGAACAGCGATAGACTTTGTAGCGCCTTCGGTCATTCCTTCTGGCACTTTGTAACCATAAGATTCGAGTGTACTTTTACTAAGAGTGCTCTGCGGAGGATGCGCCCATGCTTTGCCAGGCGCGGGTACTTCGTCAAGTAAATTGAATGTAGCATCTGGTGCTGAACCTTTCATTACACTAGGAGAATGGTAGGCTAGGCGCACCGGAGCACTAGAAGGATGGGTAGCGGTGACAACATCACCGATTTTAAACGGAGTGATATCTTTGGTTGTAGCTCCGGCTATATCTTCTGCCATCTTTGGTGCAGCGCGACCAAGTGTAATTTCGCCTGCTTCACCAAGACCTTCTAAAGCAGCGGGAATTTCTTCGGCGGCACCTTTTGCCGCAGGGCCGAGCAAATACGGCAAAAGAAAATCGGAGACAGTGGCATCTTTAGCCCCTAAATCGAGTTCGCTAGGATTTCCAGCCGTAACGCCACCTTCGGCCATATTCTTTCCGCCATTCGGATGGGCATTGTGAAGCGCAGCAGCAACAGCCTGGTCATGAGGGTGGCCGCTCGCTTCCATTTCATGAATATTTTCACTAATAACTTTTTTAGACTTACCAGAATGTAATGGCATCTTAATGTCCCCTTTTGTAGCCACTGGTGAAGCTTGTAAGATCGACTTTCTTGTTTGTCCCGCCTACAGGCGCGTGACGAGCGAATTCTTCCATAGCGGCACCCGTTTTAGGAACAGAACGCGGCACAACTAGTTCGCCAGGACTAAGCATCGCTGGAATTGTATCATTTTTTTCACTATCGCCCTCAACAGTAGCATGTCCACCAATATGCCCACCAAATTTCATGCAAATAGCATGATCGTGCGCTACTCCGCCATCAGCATAACAGGTATAACCGCCCTGTGCGAATGATGTAGCTCCAACAGGAGCATTTCTCGCTGAATTCATTTGATAAGCAGGAGAGCTCGTATTGCCAGGTGCTATGGCTTTCGCAGCTGTACCCCCAATAGCGGCTCCTACAGGGCCACCTAGCATAGCTCCGCCAATCGTTCCCGCAGCCCCTAGAAGTGTGCCTTGCATCCCCGCTTGATTGCCAGCAGCCTGTTGAGCAGCAGTAGCTTGCTGTGAACTAACACCTGCCATTCCACCTGCTTTAGCCATTTCATTATTGAATTGCTGCTGTGGCAAATTAGCGTTATAATACGCCTTGTTTTGATTTGCAGTAGTATTTGCCGCATTCACACCCTGAGCGACGCCTAGATTTGTGGTTTGCCCAGCCATATTATTAGCTACATTGCCTACATTGGCAGCGTTCTGATATCCTTGATTTGTAGCATTGATATTATTCTGTGCCGCCGCTTTCTGTGCCGCTTGGCCGTAGTCGGAAGCATTGATGCTGCCACCTATATTAGCCATGCTATTTAAAGCCGCTTGCCTATTGGCTTCTGCCATAGCTGCCGCCTGCATCCCTTGATTGGCACCTGTATTAGCAGCTCCCTGAGCTGCAATAGCGCGTTGTGTAAGGGCAAAATCGCCGCCGCCTTGCCCCATAGCTTGCGCTTGCTGCTGAATAGCACCTTGGGCACCTTGGGATTGGCGATTTGTGGCATCCATGACCTGCTGAAGGGCTAGTTTCGATTCAGCGTCAAGTCCGCCAGCATTCGCAATGCCTTGATAGCTTTGTAAGGCGTTTAACTGCGCCTGACGAGAAGCCGGATCAAGATTAATGTTATTGTAGGCCGAACCTTCTTGATTGATGGCCTGAATTTGTTCAGGAGTGATCTGGCCCTGAACTGTTTCTTGCGGCAATGCACCGATAGTTTCAGATGCAATAGACGGAGCCTGAATATTTTGATATTGGGCAAGAGCTTGTTTAAGATAGTCTTGCGCCGAGGAATCGGATGAACCTAACAACGAATCGAGAAGTCCCATATTAATTAGCTCCTAAAGAGTTTACTAGCCCTTCAAACGGCTTACCTTGGGGCGCAGGTGCAGCCTGGTTCACATTTGGCTTCTGCTGTGCAAGAGCCATAGTTAAAGCTTGCAAAGCTTCTTGGTTGCTTAGATCGGGATGCATTTTGGCAAACTCCTGTATACCTGCCATAAGCTCCTGGTCTGAATACCCAGGAACAAGTTTTTTAACTTCCGGCAATAACGATTTAGGGTCTAGCATTGTTTATCCTCTTAGATGTAACGGTTTTAAATTCTGTATCTTCAACCACTTCCATGCCGAAATGTCTATGCAAGCGAAGAATATAGTCATACAACGGATCCGACTTATAGATTTCTGCACAAAACTGTGTGCAGCCTTTATCTTCTGCTCGCTTAATGGTTTGGAGCGTAAGTTGAAGAGCCGCCCCCGTCCCCCGGTACTCCGGCTTTACGTAAAAATTGTCCACGTAACACACTTGTCCGTTAGTAATGGACGCCATAAAACCGCGTTCTGTTTCGACGATTAAATGGCCTTTTTCCCGCCAATACTCAGCGAAAAGACTCATATTTATTCATCTCCGCAAGCGATTCGTCGAGATTTAGGTTTTCGTAATCATCGGTTTCATGCTCATCAGCAAACTCATTACCGTTAGACCATATACGATGATTTTCTGTTACAAGATTGCAAACAACTTCTGTTAGATATTTAAAATGCCGCGCACCATTTGAGTTTTCTACACGAACCCATTTACCATTTTCCTTAACCGCATGTTTACCAGTAACGAGAACACCGTTATACCAGTAAAAATCTGTACCAACGCCACGTGTAGTCGCAAGCACTTTCCCGCCACGTGTTATGTCACCGATTTTAATCTGCCATATCGGCTTTAAAGAACCGTCTAGCATGTCAATGAGCGTCCAAGGGTGAAAGCAAAATATATTTGTGACAGTACTTACAGCATTTTGAACGCCTTTTGCAACCGATTGAACCGGCGTAGAAAGACCGCCTGTTAGGACATTGAGACCGATATTTTTAGCAGCATTTGTCGGCGTAGAGAATTGCTGCCCAACATTTTGTCCCGCCGTTACTGCGCCATGGGCCACCGCATTTGTAGCTCCCACGGGCGTCTGCGCTAATCCAGCGATATTCTGCATAGTCTGACTTTTTTGAGCATTCGCGGCAGCAAGTTGAGCATGTTGTTCGTCCGCGCCAGATTGCAAGGCATTTACATAAGCCTGAGCAGCGGCATTAGAGGCCGCTTCCGTGGTTTGAGCATTTTGTAATGCACCTTGATAGTCAAAAGCATTGAGATTTGTCGGAGCTGTACCAGCCTGAGAAGCAGTAGCTGGGTTTATAGTCATTTGCGGCGTTTGAAGATTAAGACCATTGACTAATGACTGAAATGCTTGGGCCTGTTGATACTGCTCCGGCGTCGCCGTGTTATTAGCATTAAGCACCGCATTTGGGTCTTGCTGCGTTAACCAAGCGGAAGGATCAATAGTAGCAGTACCAGTATTAGCTCCAAACTGTCCGTTAGCCGAATTTACCACATCAGATGTAGCTGCAGCTTTTTGGGCAGCACTAAATGTGTTCCATTGATCGCGTGTTATGCCTAATGCCTGTAAATTTTGGTCAGAAAGATTGCCACTAGTAAGATTCTGCTTAAGGGCTGCATTTTGAGCGGCAGCAGCGGCTTGTTGTTGAGTTAATTGATTCTGGACAGCAGTATTTAAGCCTGTCATTTGTCCGGCGATTTGACCCTGAGCAGCCTTACTAGATGCAGCAGCATCGGCTTGCTCTTGGGCGATCGTTTTGTTAACATCCTGAGCGCCAGTGCTTAGGCCACCAACTAAATTTTGAAACGGTTTATAAGCATCTTGTACAGATTGTAAAGCTTCGGGACTTTTAGAAAGAATAGCCGAGTTTAACGCTGTGACTCCGGTTGTAGGTGCAGCAGAGTTTTGGGCTACAAGTTGTTGACGACCTGCTGCCGTTGTAGTTTGAGCTTGTCCCTGAGAAATTGCATTATTAAGCTTGGCTTGCTGAGCTTGATATTCATTAGTACCTTCGGCAGATTGAGGACCGCCATAATTATTTGTAAGTTGCTTCTGAAAAGCCGATACATTGCCTGTATCACCAGCAAATGACACAGGATTAGCCGCTTCTTGAGTGAGAATATCTGCGTTGCCTTTTGTATAGCCCGGAGCATTCGACACCTGTCCGGCAATATTTTGAATCGTTCCTTGATTACCTTGGTTAAGGCTATTATACTCTTGGCCGATTGATCCTGTAATTTTACCGGCTAGGGGCTCGGCCTGTCCCTGATTAGCAGTAAGATACTTATCTAATGAAGCAAATTGACCACCAGCTTCTTTCGGTGCAGCAGTAGTTCCACCACCCGCACCTGTAGAACCCACACCCGCACTAGGGGCAAGATGTACAGCTCCATTACCCGCCGGAGCGACGGCTCCTTGGGCTTGTTTTTGTTCATCATCTGGAATGTCATTCGCCACATATGCCATCATAGTTACCCTCTAATTTGTTATTTGCGGCCACCAAACACGTAAAGTAATTTGGTAGCGAGTGCCAGTTGTAAGGCCAGAAACACCTAAAACATTAAACATACCGTTTCCAAAGCTCCAACTAACGTATGGAGCGGTTGTAAACACTACCGCACTACCACTAGCTAGTCGAACATCCAGTACATCTCGTCCTATTGGCTGATAAGAGTATGAAGTAGTGAAACTATATGTATTGTCGGCGGCTGTTGCCCCCGCTATAAGCTGAAATGTTTTTGTTTGAGCAATACAATTCTGTTCTGGCGTTAAATTGTTGGACAAGCCTGAATAGATTTGCTGGAAAAATAGATTCATGGCGTATAACAAACGCTCTTTCCAACTTCCTTTCGGTGCATCTGCTAAATCTTCTTGGGTTAGTCGTCTATAAAGCGGAAGTTGCACTATTTACTCCGAATAGTCGTCGGTTGATAAACTAAAACGCAACCGCCATAAGTAAAATTAGTCATAGCTTGATTCAAACTTAATTCTACATTTAACCAATGTGCTCTTCGTGCTGATAAGGGAATATACGTACGGATAGATTGCACGATGAAGTCTGCATTTCCCCCCCATGGTACTTGACCCCAAGGAAACTGACCCCAACCAATGCTCGCTAAGGTAGGCACGAGGTCTAATGGTGCCCCGCCGGGCACAAAATCGCTACTTATACGAATTGTAACGAAATCAAAGTCGACATTCTGAAAGAAAAACTGTATTTCTTTGAAGAATTTAATGACGCCTGGATTGCCAGGGGAAGCAGAATTCATTTCGCCGCCAACAATCGGGCAATAACGAACATCCACTGGGATTGGTTGTTCTATAGCGGTGTAGGATACCATTGTAAGGTCCCAATTAATGATATCGCTAACTTCTATTGTGGTGGCGTCTACGACTCGTGTAATCTTCGAAAGATTCAAAATTTGTGAAGGCACACCGCCCACTAGAATCAGTTGAGCGAGACTCCACCCCACTGTTACGTTTGCGGTACTTATAAGATTAACCGTTAGACCGTTAAATGCAGTAATTGTTACAGGTAATTCAATATCGGCAAAATCAAGACGCGTAAAGCTTTTGCGTTCTTGAAATACATATGGATAGGCTGGCGTAGCGGAGGATACATACAGTCGATGTTCTGTAGGACTTTCATGTATGTCATGAACAGCTATTGGATAAGTATATGTAGTCCAAGATTCAGTTATTGTGTCATATGCGTATTGAATCGTAGCCTTAACGAAGTTGTCGCCTTCGGCAATTGTACTCATAATATACTTACGATCTGTCTCATAAGCTGTGCCAAATGTACGCTCTGGAAATGTAATAAAAAGATAAGAGCTAATTCGCTGAAGAATATTTTCAATTGGCCGCGATAAAATACCAGGTCCGGTTTCAGTGATTCCAACAACCCCTTGATTTGTATACGCAAACACTTGATTATTCATAACTGCCGGACTTTCCGGCGCAGTTAAAATTGTGCCAGTATCAAGTGTTGTCACAGTAAAGGGAAATACACTACCTGTCAATTGAAACAACCCATCAGCTTTGAGCACGATAACACTATTGCGGAGCGGCAATACTCGTAACCATTCAAAATTGGGATTGCCTACATTGATTGTATTAGCCAGCGGCACGGCTTCTGGTTGCTGAAATTTAGAGCAAAAACCCATACCTTTCCCACCACCAGCAAGGGATGGGACGCCAACTGTAGGATCTAAAACAGGAGTCCAGCAGGTTGTTCTAGAGGATTTCACTTCGAAAGGGCCGCCGCCGATTCCTTGTTCTTGTAGAAAAAAATCACCGGGAAGAGAAGTAGCACTATTTACGTCTGTGGCATCAAAGGCGTAAACAATATCTTGTGCGACTAGATTTAGAACATGAATCAAAGAACGTTTAGTAAATAAAATATCGCTGCCGGGATCACCGCCTGTAAATACTTTAAACTTGTTCATAGATACATCTTCGGCTGCTGCACCCGTTAGGGTGAATGTATCTGTACCACGCGTAACGGTGAAAGTATCACCTACTTGAATACCTAGTGGAGGTTCGCTAGACAACAAAGAAAGCAGGAACTTCTGTTGTGTAGTACAAGAGCCATAGATCAAGTAGCCAACAAAGAAACATACATCGTTTGATAATGGCGGAATAGTATTAGCTTGGGATATACCTTCCTGTCCCGAATTCGTATAAAGAAAAGCTCCTAACTCACTTTCTAGAGTTGTATCTGTTACTGTAAAATAGCCGTTTGTAATATTAGTGCTGCTTGGATTACCAACAATAACAAGTTGTAGCTCGTCGGATGGTTCAGTGATCGCCGAAGCAGATATTGGCGATCTATAAATTTTATATTGATAGGCAGTTGTGGCAATATTTGGAATGGTAAAAGTCAATTGCACATTCCGTGTTCCGCCAGAACTATTTGCAATGACTACACGAGTACTGGGTACGCCTTCTACCGCATTATTATTAGCATCAGTAATAACCCACGTCATACGATAAGCGACTTCCGTATCGGTTTCCATAAAGCCCGCGACATCAACGAGAGAAGCACTACCATCAAGTCCTGGCGGCGAACCAGCCGCGTAAAGAGCATTTGCGGGATCGTCAGTTTTCCATATACCAGCATTTGTAGTGAAATAGATATTATTGTTACTTTGCGCCGAACGATAAGTGTTTGTTAGCGCATAAGCTGGAGAGGGAACATTTGTACTGGTTTGGCTCCATGTCCCTGCGCCATCAGTATCATAGGCAAAATTATTACGAGCGGGATTGGCATCTGCGAGCGAGGCATTTCCATACCAAACAAGCTTTGAATCTTTATAGAAAAAGGTTTTAAACACTTCAAAATTAGTACCAGAAAGTGCGCTACCAAACTGTTTTATGCCACGCCGAACCGAAAGAAGGCCGTTATAGTCTACAACAACATTTTCCGCGACCAAAAGGCTACCCTTCGGCACCTTAGACAGTGCATTGGGCATCGTAAAGAGCCCTTTACAGTCTAGTTGAATTTCTTGTGGGTCTGAAGCTAAAGTCATGTCTTAGTCCCAGCCGTACAAACTTCCCGGCGTAGTAAGGCGAATAACATTAGCATCAACACGCGGGGTAAGTACAGAAATGAAGTAAGTTTTCATATCAGCGGCTTGTGACATTGCAACATTAAAGCCCTGGACATCTCCATGAATTTCAAGACATTTCGCCGCAGATAATTGTAAAAGAAGCTGGAAGCCAGGATTATACGGAATTTGCGGAATTGGACTCTGACCCGCTAGGCACACCCAATCACCTATTTGTAGTCCTGACGGGACAGTTCCATTAGTAAAAGTAATCGTGTTCAACCCTGTATTAATAGCTGTTATTGTTGCATCGTCTAACAAACTATCAAACATAACAGGTGAATTAGAAATCAAATCATAAGTTTCGCTAATGGTAAATGTACTAGGTATTGCGTCTACAGTTACAACATTTCCGGTGATATTGGTTACTTCACCGCAGGCGGTTGAAAGTACAAGAGTATTAGGCTGTCGAATATAACGTAGGCGTAAAAATACAAAACCGCTAGTACCGCCAGTAGTGCTGCCGAGATAAAGAACAATCTTATCGTTGCGGATGTAGAATCCCCACAGTGCGGGATTTATTGTAAGACCCGTAGCATTTGCATTCGACATCGTATCTTCTAAACGTAAGCGAGGGATTCGTACTTCATTGTTATTTGCGTCAACAAACGTAACAGATCGTAATTTACCAGCAACAGCGCGGCTTGGAATTTGAAAGGTCGTTGCTCCGCTTATATAAGGAATATCGTCAATATGTACAAAATACTCCTCGGCTTGATTATCTATAAGCGGTGTAATCTTGCTTGACATTTCAAATGTCATAATTGTAAGAAGGTTTGCATCTGTGAAAAGATTTTGTACAGACGGCATAAGTGGCAATAGCCGAAGTGTTGGTATAAGAGTGTCAGTGATGTAAGGGTTTGCCATTGTTTCCTCGGATTAAATTTTTATGATCTTCAAAACGATAGCGGCGGGTTGAATAATGCTATGAGCATTTCCTCCGCTTGCATTAGTAATTGTTGTATTTACAGTGATACCAGTAGGAGATGGATTAATAAAAGGAATACCTAGCGGAGGACTATTGATTTCATAGGCTCCGGTTCCGGCGCTAAATCCCGAGACAGATCGAGAGTTTGTATCGTTTAATGCAACGGCTACAGCCCCGCCCGTTGTATTTACGCCTAGTACTTGATGAGAATGCTGGGGATCAGTAACGCTACTTGAAGCAGTACCTAAAGCTGTTGAAAGTTCGGCTTGTGTTAAAGTATGAGTTTCAGCTCCGCCAGTATTACCAACAGTATTGCCTATCGTAGCCGTTCCACTTCCACCTGAACCCATTCCGATGCGCCGAGTCATGCTGGGGACGTTAAAATTTGCACCCGAACCGCCCCATCCGTAGCCAATGGCAGCGAAAAGAGCGGGGTAAATAGCTGTCGCATAACTCGAACCATCGCACAAGAGCCAACCAGAAGGAGCAGCGGTGCCTGCAAAATCAAGCATTGCGCCGGAAGGAACAGTAGTAGCAGCAATAGCGTTTAATTGTGTCTGAATCGAAGATGTTACGCCGCTTACATAACCTAATTCTGTTGTTGTAACAGCCGAAACAAGTAAGAAACCGCTGGAATCCGACAGTATTGCACGATTTGCGGTTAAACTGGCGAGTTTATTTACGGCTATAGCCGCACCGGAAGCCACTTTTACGTTATTTATAGCCCCATTTGCGATTGTAAGCGCACCAGAAGCCACTATAGTAGCATCACCTGACATTGCTACATCTGTAGGGACATTTGATCCATTGCCCACGTATATATGATTATTTGATAGCGACGTCAGACCAAGTGCCGACCCATTAAAGGTAAGCATATCGCTACCATTTACAGCCAAAAGAAGATTGCCGCCGCCAGCATTATTACGCCAGCCGATTGTGTCAGTTTTAGCAAGTTGAATGTAACCGCTAGTTGATGGGCTTGCGGTTTCTGTTAGGATAGACTTAACTTTAATGCCAAAAGACGTACCAAAATCTACTTGATTAGTTAGGGGAAAATTACCGCCAGAAAGATATAATGCACCGGCTGTAACAGCTTGCGCCCAGCCAGTCGCATTTACGCCCCATTCTTCGTCAAAATTTTGGGGGTACTCAAACACCGCGCCGTTAATTGTCAGTGGGATAGCGATGGAATTCTACCTCCGATTAAATAATCACACGCAAGATTTAGCGTAAAAATGGAGTCTTTAAATTTGCCCAGACCCGTATTACAGTCATGGCAAAGTAAACCGCGTATTTTTTTAGTTTTATGGTCATGATCCACACTTAAAGCTATTTTAAATTCGCTCCTATTTCTCCCGCAGATTGCACAACAGCCTTTTTGCTCTTTATACATTTTTTCATAGGCTTCGAGTGTTAAACCAAACGTCCATTTAAGTTTAGTTTTTCGCATCGCCAATGCGATTTCTTTTTTATGAGCCAGTCGCCAAGGACGCTCATCTCTATTTCTGCAATCACGACATTCAGGTCGAAAACCACCGCGAGTCACGCTATTTTTATTAAAATCCGACAACGGTAGATAAAGAAGACACCGACTACAGCACTTTTTAGAAGAAATAGCCACTAGAAAGCGACCTCCTGGGCGGTTATATAGCCGGTCACGCCTGAACCCGCACCGGCAGGGAAGGAAACCGTCGTAGTATTATCAGAATTACGGATATAAACAGCATAAGTTTGAGCAGAAGTAGAGGCCGGATTGTCAAATACCTGAAGTGTAAGCGGAGTGATGTCCAAACTAAGGCCAGATACAGAAACGCGCACCATTGCGCCACCAGCACCGCCGAGTAAGCTGCTACCGCCGCGAGAAATAGTTGCAAAACCATTGACGCCTGAAGCATTCATTGCGAAAGCACCGGAAGCTGTTACGAAAATTTTATGCGTAGTCGCTTTGGGTGTAATACTCAAAGTAACACCAGTAACGGTAAAAGTACTGGACGTTACTGAAGTATCAGTAGTTGTTGAAGCTGTAACAACCTGAACAATAGAACCGATAACATATCCAGCAGCATTGACAGTAGCATTCGCTTGTCCGCTGACGGCATTCGTTGATGTGGCATAGTAGGCTAATTGATTGGCAGTTCCGCTGTTAACTGTTCCTGAGCCGCTCGGTGCAGCCCACGTCGCGTCGCCCCGCCAAAACGTACTTGAACTTGCAGATGTACCGCTATTGAGATTCGCTACCGGAAGATTTCCCGTTACGCCATTCGATAGGTCCACTTGCGCCCAAGCTGGATTATTAGAAGTTCCTGTATTTGCCAGATAGCGCGTTGCAGAAGCGGATTTAGCCAAAGCAGAAAAAGTGTTGGAAGCGGAAGCATAGACAATATCCCCTTGAGCAAGAGATGATAAGCCAGTACCGCCGTTTGGCACAGTAAGGGGACTGGATAGCGTCAATCCTGCAAATGTGGGGCTGGAGCCCGTCCCAATGCTTTGGGGGGTAGAAAGGGTAATGGTGGCCGTTCCATTTGTGACAACGACTTGATTAGCCGTCCCTGTAAGTGTTGCCTTAGACAATAGCCCCGTATCTGTTCGCCCAATAAGCAACTGTCCATCCGTATAACTCGTTTGCCCCGTTCCACCATTCCCAACTGGCAAGGTACCCGTAACCCCCGTGGTAAGCGGCAAACCCGTACAACTGCTTAAAATTCCGGCTGTTGGTGTTCCGAGTGCCGGAGTAACTAGTGTGGCATTCGTCCACGTTCCAGTTAAAGTGTAGTTGCCTTTATCCATAAGAATATTGGCATTTGCGCCAGCATCAGGGAAAGTATAAGTACGCGACGCCGCTGGCGCGGTTGCTGAAATACCTATCTGATTTCCTGTTCCAAGAACTAATTGCGTAACAGAAGCAGTTAAATACATTCCAGCAAATGTCGGAGTCGATCCTGTTCCAATATTCTGAGGCGTGGATAATGTAACATCCCCGGTAGCGGAACTGGCGATAATTTGATTGGCCGTGCCGGTAATAGAATTGACATCGCCGGTACCCGTAGCAATAACATCTCCTCGCCACGTAAGATTACCAGACCCATCGGTTGTTAAGGGATAATTACTCGTACCAAAGGCTATGGCGTCCGTCGCCGCTAAACGAAGTACGCCAGTAGTCGCCGGTGACGCGGAAGCGGATTTAACATCCGTAACAGTTATTTCCCCGGAAGTGGCGAGCTTTGATAACGCAATTGCGGCAGAGGCATTAATATCTGCATTTAAAATTGAATTTGATAGGGATAGTTTGGAATAGACGATAGAGGCACTAGAGCCGATATCATTATTTACAATCTGTCCCGCAAGATTTAGTTTGGAATAGGCAATCGCGGCGGAAGCATTAATATATGCATTAACTATTACGCCTGATTGAATGGCTGTAACACCAGCATTCGTGATTCCGATATCTCCGGTCATTGCCGTATCGGTGGCTATATTTGAAGCATTCCCAACAAAAATATGGCCACTAGTAAGAATGTTAAATTCCAGCGGCGAGCCATTATAGATAAGTTGATCTGACGAATTAACGCCAAGCGTATTGTTGCTAGCATTAGCAAAATTCCGCCATTCGACTAAATCAGTATTAGCCAAACGTACTACGCCAGCAGATGCGCTATTAGAAGATCGCGACTTAAAGTAGGCCGACACCAAGCCATAGGTGGCACCAAAATTCGCATCCGCTGTAAGTGTGAATGCACCTCCGGTCTTTTGGAGACATCCAGCCGGAATAGCAACAAGGAAGTCCGTTACATTTTGTCCCCAATTCTCGTCATCTACGACAGGAATTATGAACGTTGCCCCATTGAATACAACAAGATCAGCCAAATTAACTCCTTTAAAGCTATGCCTAGCCACTCATCGGCTAGGGCTTTTTAGTCACATGCTATGAATTATTTTTTCTTCTTTCGTGGCAAAAACGCTTGAAAAGCAGACTGATTATTGTCTTCGTCTTCATCCATAATATTTTCATTATGAAGAGCCTGCATCTCATCTTTCTCTTTTCCTTCGTCCTCTATTGAGCCTGGAAGATTGGCGACTGCTTCTGCATCCGCCGAGCCATCAGCAGATTGCTCGGGCATACTGTGCAATTCACCTGGTTCATCCGACGCCGCTGGCATTCCACCGTCAGCCATCTTATGAGGAATAACACTTACTTTCTCGACTGATAAGCCTTTGGCATCCGCTGGCGGCTTCATTCCGTCAGATACTTCTTTTGATGCAGAGCTTTTTAGCATACCAAGAAGCATCTGGATCATTTTATGCTTTTCGTCCATATTATCCATTTTGTTTATCTCCTAAAATTATGAGATAGAAGTCGTGACAGATGTTTGACCAAATGCACCTGACGCTACTCCGTCTACATATCGTGATATACGATCAATAGCGGCAGAATCGTTTGATATTGTTCCAACACCTTGCAACTGGTCTGTCACCATATTAACCGTATCGGGGGTGACAATCGTGATAATGAGCGTGGACATGATGTATGTTCTCCTGGTTTTTAGATTATGTGTCCTAACATTCTTGCCCCCCGTGGGGATACGAGAGGCAAGAGATTAGGATTTCTACTGCTTAAGCGCGAGGAACAATGCCCGTGATGTAGCACATATGCGAAGGAGTCTCGCAGAACACGGTATTATCCGCCCATAGTCTCACCTGATAGCCAGCAAAGTCTCCCAAAGGAACCTGGAGATAGCTGTCCGTCGAAGTGCCAGGAAGCTGGAATGTAAGCTCGCTGGAACCAATACGAGTGATGGCATCCGTCGGATAGATCAAAGCCTGGCCTCTCTTAATAAGAGGATGAGGAACAATGGTCATCGTGCCGGAAGGAGAGTAGAATTCGAGGGCATCAGCGCCATTGTCGAATTTCTTTCCTTTCACATCACCATACCGTCTCGCCGCCGCTTGTTCGGTCAATAGATCGCTGAATGTGGTAAGGGGCACTAGAACCGTGCAATCCTCGCCCATTAAGCCTTTATCGCCCGGAAGCGTGATAGCTTTCTGAAGTTTGCCGAAAGACAACGGAGCCGATCCAGAGTCATACGTATTACCCGCCCAAAGAGGGAAAGTAGCCGCATCAACGCTGAATAGAGAACCAGTGTTCGAAGCAATTTTCATGAGTCCAACGCCTTCAATCCAAGTGGTGCTTGAGTTTGTAGCCGCACCATTGAAATAAACATTCAACGCCGTAGCATCTTCAGCCTGAAGGGCCGTAGTACCAGTCGTAGTACCAGTCACATCAATCGTGAAGTTCGTGAAATCAACTCCAACAACCTGGAACACTGAATCAGCAGCGCTAGAAACCAGCGCACCGCTCGATACCACGAAGAACTGAACCTGCGCTCCTAATGAAGAAGCCCAAATACCAGTAGCCCAAGTAGCGGCGGTAATGGTAACAGTGCTACGAGTCACAGACACAACATCAACGTCAGATGTCACACCAAGACCCTGCTGACCATGAAGATACGTACATTCGAGGCGGAATCCCGCGCCCTCAGTCATATCGTTCAAGGTAATATCAACAGCTTTGCCGAAACTATTCTTTCCAGCCGACCGTGAGATAGCCGTATAAGAAATGTTATCCCTGCGGATCAAGCTGAACGCCGGAACAAGCGCGTTTTCCATCTGAAGCGCGATGGCAGAATTCAAAGCGAACGCCGAACCATCCGTATTATACGTATAGCCTTGGCCGGATTGAACTTTGACCGGAGCATTGAACTTGTCTCCGAGCTGTTTCATTCCTTTTTCTACTGTGGTGTTTTTCAAAACATAAGCATAATTCGGGACGAGATCTTTAATCTTATCCTGATAGGCTTGTTTGAAGTCACCGTTAAGGGCTGACAAATCTACATCAGACATGGTTATTTCCTTTGCTACATGATTGTCAACTAAGCGAGAGACGTACTAGGTTGGAGTAAGGATAGGTATTAACGTCCGCATCCAACTATTCGGGATAGCCGTATAGTTGCCATTCTTGTCATGCTATACTTAATCTGGTTCCTCGCATGACTGAGGAATGCAGATAAATCGGTGCGCCCGTTTTTATATAGAACCGACGCGTAAAACTATGAGACAGGTAGATAAATACCTAAGAGCTCGGTCCCAGGTTCGACTTGCACGAACAACCTCGTCTAAAAAGACGCCTCTCTCGTTGTTGAGTTACTGGTATGCAGCTTGCGCTGTTCAGTTGACCAATCTGAAATGGTAGTTTATTTATAGACGCTCCATCTATCCCGTCTTACATGGTTGCGAAGCTGTGGAATCGCACCACATTTAATCAGCTTATGAGGCTAACTGGATACTAACCCGCCGCCCGCGAAACGGTTTATTCTCGGCCTGGGAACATACCAACACCAGCTTCTGATTTCATTTTCCGCATAGCCGCCCAATACGCCTTACCTTTAAGCTTAGAAAGGTCGACTTTATCACTGGGGGTAGAGTTCGTAGCTGGTTTTTTAGCCGGTTCTGTAACTGCTTGAGATTTCTTATAGCGTTCTACACGAGCTTTTGCAATCTTATTTGAAATAGCCTCGCCCACATAGTCTAAAAGCTCATCGCCCTCTAATTTCCCCATCGTAGAGACATGAATTTCTTTTAGATCTCGCGCCACGTACGGAAGAACGTCACTTACCGAATATTCTTTATCGTCTTTAAGGCCAGCATCAACATATTGAGCAATAAGAGCCAAACTAAGACGAGTTTTCGGTAGTTTATTAGCCGCTAGAGCCTCTTGACAATCTTTTTCGAACTTCTGGGCCCAATCTTGCGTCTTTTTAGTAGTCTCAGCCACTTTCGCGGCTTCTTCAGTGGCTTTAGCTTTAGCAGCAGCCTCGGCTTCTCGTTCTTTGTATTCTTCTAGTTCACGCTGTTCTGGTGATAGACTATTAAGACGAATCTGTTCATACAAAATATCGGTAGCAAGCTTCTGCGGGTCAATGCCAGAAGTTTTGCATTGTTTGACGAATCCTTTATAGTCTGTAGTCAGAAGAGTAACAAGTTTATCGGCATTTTCTACCTTTTCAGCGGTCGTACGAGCTTTTTCTTCAATACCAAAGACTTTTTGAATATCATTCTTTAGCTTACTTTCATCAGAAGCATCGTACTCCACTTCTTTGCCATTAACGTTAAGTTTCCAGATTTTCTTCGGCTGTTCGGCAGCTACTCCATTATCATCTACCTTGGTAACTGGGGCCGTAGCCCCTTCAGTTTTAGACGAGACGGCGGGAGCGGCGTCAGATTTTACAGTATTTGCTGTAGTAGCAGGTGCGGCGGCTGTAGGTTCATTCATATTATTTCCCCTTAGAAGTTTTCGCCAAGAATCGTTCTGGCGCGTTCAGAAACATTATTAATATCTTTCGTTAGCATTTCCATTTTTGCTTTATGCGAGGCTAACGTAGCTTGAATGTCGGCTATATCTATATCTCTATTTTTCCGTGTAAGCACATCTTCAGCAGCACGTACTCCCCAAAGCATAACAATTGAAATAGCAATCATCGGAGAATGAAGCCAAACCGCTGCCGCTAGAAGAGCTACCGTAAGGAAATATAACGGAATGTTTTGCTTCATATGATGATCGCCTTAAAATAAGCGTCAGGCGTGATTTCAATTTCGGAGAACGCCCAACCATCCATCGCCTCATCTGCCGCAGCAATAGCATGACCAAGAGTCGTGTAAACTCCTGTCCGCTTTTCCACCACCACATCTCCTACCATCAAAAGCATCTGAGCGGCATATAATCCATCTTGACCAGGCACCACTCTAAATGCCAAAGAAACAACTTCAGTCGCCTTTTCTTTTTCTTCTAGTTTCATATCCCCATCTCCTTTGGAATTTTCATTTTTAAAAAACAAGATTAGTCGAAGCTTTCTTTTTAGCGGAAGCTCCGGTAGCGGCAGGAAAGAATACTGCACCTGTAGCAACAGAAGCCCCGGAAGTTGTCGGCGTAAATGGGCACTGTTGTGCGCTTAAAGGGGCATTAACATAATACCCCGCCGCAAAGCCGTCTACCGATGATTCATGATCTGAGGCGGTCCATGGCGAATTAACGCCTGTTAAAAAGAAGTCATCCGTGAGGGCAGCACTCGTAAGCAATTCACCGGTGGCGCTAGGTGTAAGAGAGGGTCCTACTGTAGAGCCTGCCGCCGTATCTAGAGCGTTCGCTGTATCTAACGCTCCTGAAGTTTTAACGCCAGAGTACTCTTCAACCGACACTATTGAATTACAAGACCCGCTAAAGTTCACCGTTACCGTTGTTGCACCTGCGGAACAATTTTGACAATACCAAGTATCAATAACGTGATTTGTAGTAATTTGATGTGAGCCCGTCGCAAAAACATACATATTCGAGACATTGTCAGTAACGCTCGAAACAGTACGTGTACCCACATTTGATATTTGCGCTACAATTAAGTTTCCTGCGGAAGTTGCGGAAATAGTAATCGTAGGGCTGGCGCTACTTAGTGTGCCTTTATCTACTGCTTGAACTTGTGTTATTGCCATAGAAGGCGGTGCTCCTGTTTGATACAATTCTGTTGATGTATAAATTGTTCCGACATTATCTGCCCCACCCGCCCACAATGGAGTGCCATTCGCTAATTGAATGCCACCATTTAAAGGGCCGGTGCCTCGTGCCGCATTTAAACTATTAACAACTGTCCACAGTTCAGTATTGGGATTATATAGTTCAGTCGTGGTGATGGAGTTTTCGGGGCTGACACCGATTTGACCACCTGCATATAATACTGTACCGTCATTTAAATTGTATATACATGCTTCACCAGTGCCGGTGCTTAAACTACCAGTTGAAGCAAAACTATCGGTATTTGGATCATACAGTTGACAAAGTTCTCTGGCGGCATGAACGTTGTTAACACCGCCTGCCGAAAGCACTTTACCAGACGGAAGAGTAATGCAAGTATTCCCGCCATCAAACTCAACACCAAACACCGGAACTCCGGCAGTAGCACTCCACGTTCCGCCGCCTACACTGTATTTCTCAGCGGTATTAGTTTCCCCACCACCATTCTTACGACCAGATATAATTAATGGTGTACCATCCTGAAGCAAAACAAATCCGGCGTTTTGTCTCGCTACGTTTAAAGCTCCGGTTGCTGTCCATAAGCCCGTGTTTGGATCAAAAAGAGCACAGGTGTTCGCTACCGTATTAAACGAGGTTCCGCTAACGGTTCCCCCCGCCTGAAGTACTTTTCCGTTTGCAAGAAGATACAGCGCATTAACGGCTGTGGCAGCAGGCAGACTACCCGTCGTACTCCATGTTTCAGCTACAGGATCATAAATTTCACACGTTGCTGTGCAGGTTCCAGAAGAGAATGTAGTAACACCCCCCACCATAAGTACTGTACCATCGTGTAACTTAACACAAGTATGAAACGACCGAGCTACACTTGCACTTCCTGTAAAACTCCACGTCCCCGTATTTGGATCATACAATTCGCACGTATTAGTCGGCGTACCAGGATCATCAATTTCGCCGCAAGCAATGAGTATCTTGCCACTATTTAATAAACATCCTGCGTAGGCGGCTCTTGGTGTGTGAAGTGAGCCGGTAAAATTCCAAGTACTCGCCACATTAGAAACCTTGAATGACGGATACCACATCCCAACGGGACGCGCCATTATTCCAGATAGCTCCTATATAATCTGTCAAAGAAACGGAATTGGTATATGAAGTAATGTCCGTACCAAACCTAAAGTTTCCAGAGCCAGAAGCTAGAGTCACAGAATGCGAAGCATCATTTAAAATACGGAATGTAACTTTTTGACCGTCCACGCCGCCAGTAGGACCATTAAGTGTAAGAGCCCCCGTAACCGTTGTAAAAAATGTCGGACCTAGCGTAGCATCCGCCGTAATAGTTCCTGTACCCGTAATTGATGTAGCCGCCAAAGAAGGTGCCTTTTGAAATACAACTGTTCCCGTTGTCGTTCCCCCTGCCAAAAGCAGGCGAAGGGCATCATTTCCATTAAGCTTATTAATTCCCTGTAAGATAGTATCCGTAGATGCTACCGTTCCAGAACCAGACACATAACCAGTAAGAAGCTTGCTCGTTACCGCCGCATCTGTAAAAGAGGCGGAAGGTAAAGCCGCATTAGCCACAGTAGAGATGGCGGCGGCATTGCCATTTAATTTATTGATACCTTGAAGAATAGTATCGGTGGCGGCTACAGTTCCAGCGCCCGATACATATCCCGTCAAAAGCTTACCTGTAACGGTAGCGGCAGAAATAGTCGCAGTAGCCGTGCCTGGACCTGTTGCCGAAACATCACCCGTCAAAGCATCTATAGCATTCGCAATAGCCGGAATAGTAATATATCCAGTTGCAAATTCATAACGCAAGCCATTGTCTGTATCATAAACTACATTGAAGGGTGCTGGTGTCGCTGAACTCATTTAGGTGTTCTCCTATTGATAAAATATCGTTACAATTACTTCGTTTGCAGCGGGGGCTCCGGTATTATTATCTGCAACGCCTGTTGTTGCACCGATACCTATCCCGTTTAAAAATGTAATACCGTTTGATGTTTCCATTTGAATTGGGGCATTGCCACCATTCAACAAAATAGTCATTTTAGGAACATCGGTACCAACAACAGGTGCGGTAGCTTTATCATAAAACTTGATATAGCGAGCTGCATTAGCCACACTCTGCAATAACATGCCATATATAGCACCCGGTGTGTTCTTTACTGCTGACCCGGCGTTAAGAACACTAATATTTTTATATACTAGTAGTCCTGACGGTCCTTCACTTTCTATACTCATTTACACCATTTCTGTGACATCTGCTAGTTTTCCAGACGTGGTACATAAAGCGTCGATTTGACCTATCCACGTAGGAATTTCTATCGTGGTATTAGCAGCAGTTACCATATAAGTTTTACTAGAAGCTGAAGCAGTTGTTCCGAATTTAACATGCCAGATACCGCTTTCAAAAAATATAATGGCTCTTTTTCGACTTGCATTTGTCGCTAACAAAGTTTGATTGCTGCCAGTTGAAGTAACCTGAGTAACAGTTGAGGTGCTCGATACACTCGGTGTAGTAGTTACTGTACCACTAATAGGTTGAGTATGCGCTGAACCATCTACTAGCATCGTACCCGTTCCAGCATTAGCGGTTACTGTACCGCTTATTGGTTGCGTAGCCTGAAAGAAAGTACCTGATACTGGCTGCGTAGCTTGAAAAAATGTACCTGAAACAGGTTGCGTATGCGCTGAACCGTCTACTAATACTTCATTATCTACAACTATATCACTTGTGAATAAAGACATTATTATTTCTCCTTAATTCCAGTCTAAAGCTCTATTGTCCCAACTTATCAAATTTTGAAATTGTACCCTTGTTTTTCTATTATTGATCCAGCTTTCACGCACAATAGCCCACACAGAACTTGATGTGGAACTCCCGGCTAAAGCAACTCCTACATAGGAAAACGTTCTGTCAAAAGTTTGGGGCAAGTCTATTCGTGCTTCTTCGTTATCATTAAGCTGTTCAGACAATATACGACTAAAAGTTTGTGTTGCAGAAGCATTAGAAACGACTACAGGCCATGGCTCCGTCCCAGCTTTTCCTTGATCGACAGTACCAATCTCTATTGTTGGATTTGTAGCTAGATTAACTGTCCATGTGCCAGATTGAACAGCCGTTACAGATATAGGTGTGGCTCTAAGCTGTAAATCGGTTAAACCTGCATTCCATACACTGACTTTAAAATTTCCATCTGGATCAGTTAAAAGAGCATGACTAGCGCCGTAGATATCGACGCCGTATACAATCTGATTAGATGGTTGACTATTATCGCCCATGACGATCTTGGGCGGACATAAGAATAATAGCCTTAGCGACCTTTTTACTTATGCGTTCGGCGTGTTCTTCTTTAACGCCTTCTACAATTAATTCAGCTTCAATAAATTGAGCGATGAATTTTGTATAATCTTCAGTTGTGGCAACTGATATCCCCATTTTATATTTACTGATTGACTATAGCTTTAGATGCTACAATTACATCAAGATTAATGGTTCCAGTGGTCGGTGTAACAACGATTTGATGGAATACAGTAGGCGGCGAAGTTATCAACCATAAAGTATTACCCGCTGCCGTAATCGTGACAGTTAGACCCGATACATCAAAATACGTAACACCATCATTCGATTGCTGAAGCTTTACAACTTGTCCAGTCGTTGCAAGAAGAGCAGGAGTAAGAGTGGCATCCGCTGTAGTTCCCTGTGAGGTAATATCCACTACGACTGGCGGAGTAGCACTAGCATTAGCCAAAGAAGTAGCAAACTGAAGTCGATTAACTGTAAGTGCCACCATCCAATAAGTCGTTGCAGAAAGACCGGCTGGAAGATTTGTACCGCTAAGAGCTACTTTTGTACCAGTGCTATACCCATGCGCTGTAATAGTAACATAATCACCAGCCGTATTCACATTTGCCGCCACAAACGTTTTAACGCCTGGTGTAGCATCTGAATAGTTTAACTGATAGCTAATCGTATCTGCGCCGCCCACAGGATACACTTTTGATACGGCAATAGCTGAATTTGCGAGAGGTAGGATATCTCGATTGTCAAGTAGATAGGACATTTTTATAACTCCTGGGTTATTTTGGCATCGTGGGGGTCATTACGCCATTTAAACTAGCGGCGGCATTCCCTACCATCGGCGACGTCTGGTGCGGCAAAATTGGGGCGTGAGGTTCCCATGGTGCGCCATGAGCGGCATTTAATGGCGGCGTAGAATTAGCTACAGCAGCAGAACCACCATCAGGCATAGGATTTGCCACCGGACCAGGCGTCGGCTGTTGCTGCGGGGGTGCCACATTATTACCTAGAATAGCAAGCAATCGTGGATCATCTAAACCTGTTACATCAGGAATAATAACTCTAGCATGATTCAAAATATGAGTAAATGTTCCGGCCATAATAGGATTATTTTGAGTTTGCCGTAAAGTAGGGTCCATCAAAATAGTGGCGTGTTGTTTTATATGCAATATAGCATTATCGAATGGGCTTGCTATTACGGGTTCGCCTCTGCGAAGCTTCTCATTCTCTTCAACAATCAACATATTCTCGGCTTCGGGGCCTTCGATCATTGAATCAAGTTGCCCTGTTTCTAGTACTTGAAAATACTCCTGATTTGTCACCACTCCTTTCGCCATTAAATCTTGTGCAATCTGAAGCTTGCCAGCTTCGGAACGTGTAGCAGGATTGCCAGCAGAACATATAACGCGGGCGATATTAGAAAGGTCTTGGCCAGAGAACTCACCCATATAAGGCTTCTTACTTTGCCCAGCAATTGCAATCATACGTTTCGTATTTGCAAAGCTCTTTAGAATATTGAAGAGGCCTGTTGCACTTCGTTCTAAGAAAGAAATATATGCTTGCTGAATAGGACTATTAAATACAAGTGCTTGAGCCTGTAGGAAAGCCATCGCAGTACCAGACTCTACCCCTGTAGGCGGTTGGCCGCGCAAAATGGAGGGAAGACCAGAAAGCTTTTCCATCTGTTGCTCAAGCACTGTAAGATAGTTAAATACTTCGGCAGGAGTTTTGCATAGCTCCAAACCGATTGGTATTCCCTGCTTCATGTTCGTACGGATAAAATTAAGCCCCTCGATTACTTGTTCGGGTTTGGTCTGCGTAGACTCATCAACCACAATGTTTTGAAGGGCAAAAGCTTGCTGATTTGTAACGATTAAGCTCAATGTTTTATCGTAAGCATATTGCAGCTTACAGAGCGAAGTCATTACTGTACAACCAAAATTATTAAATGGCATAACGTCAGGCATACAGGGATAGAGCGGAATTTCATCATACGGTAAATCTGTATCAAGAATCCAAGTATCACTATCAATGTATTGGGTCAAACGCCCTTTGGGACATGCCTGCGTCTTTCGATGAATCAGCGAATAGACCGGAATAATATCAACATTAGATGTTTGTGCATCTACAATATGCCCAAAACGAAAGCGCTGAATAGTAGTGGGCATGGTGTAGCCCTTTAGTTCATCTTCCAGATCTGGCCGTTGAGCTATTAAATCCCATTTATTCAGATATTCTCGGACAATATACCAATCGTTATCCACATCCATACGAGTGTAATCACGAATAACATCCATTGGGCCAACAACCGAAAATTGTACGTCCCCTTCTTTTGTCGGTGTCTGCATTCCTTCTGGATTGGTAGTGACGTCCGTTATTTCGCCAATATCAGAATTCCACTTCTCGTAAAGCCAGCCTTCGCCAGTAATAAGCCCATAGGTTAGGCCAGTCTTATAGGCATCTTCCATTCGTTTTACTTTGAGATAGTAATTGCTTACGGCATCAAAAACGAGGTCTTGTGATAGGCTCTTGTAGTCAGAGTTTATCGCCTCTGGTTGAAATGACGGGCGCTGATTGGCAATAACACTTACAAGGCCAGTAACGATAGAACGATAGATATTAGACTCGATGAGTTTATACTGTCCTCTATCGCCGCCAAAACGAATCCCAATCTTCATCTCGGAACGCATCCACATTTCCCAGTTTGTGCGCCATGTGGTGAGTTTACCAGTTCTTAGAACATAATCCTGGTAATCCTCAACGCGTCGCTCGCATTCCGCAAGTAAATCTTCGATGGGAAGAGTAGCAAAATATTGCTCTGGCTGTCCGCCAAATGTTCGTTGCATGCTACCAGAGGCCATTATTTATCTCCGCTAATCATAAGATTCATTGTGATCCTTAAAACTAAATTCTTGGTTCATTGCTGCGTCTAGGCCAGCCGATACAATCTCTCCGGTCTGCGCTGCATCGCCTTCTAGCAGCTTCTTCGGTATAAACGTGTTTTCCTCATCAGCCCTAAAAGAAGGCGGCAAAGGATTCGTACGCATATCAACTGACCGAATGAGGTACATTAACATGGCAAAGCCATCGTAATGTCCGAATGTCTTGGAGCGCGAGAACTCTTTACCTCGTGCGCCGCCCTTCGTTTTAGTCCAGACACCATTCTTTAGGCATCCAAGCGTCTGCACACATCGGGGACTAACAATTACTCGGCCTTCTTTCACAAGCTCACGCACATCAGACACCATCACGTCTAGATAGGTCTTGCTCTCAACAGGCGAAAAATATAGATGATGACGCAAATTAAAGTCTTGCAGAAGAGAAGGAGTATTATTATCTGCAATTCGCTTCTTTATCTCCGCGTCTGCAAACACTTCTTTTTCTTTGGCAATGATACGTTCAGCCAATAAATCGGTGGTTTGTTCGGGGCTTTTCATACATACTTCGTCTCGAAGCACAAGTACAGACTTTCCCTTAACCCATTCTACGCTAGCAAACCCACAAACAGAGTTATCAGTCCAGCCTTGATCCAGCGCGGCATACTTGAACCAAAACTTGAAGTTGTCCGTTTTGGGCAACTCCTTCTCATAGGCAACATTCCATTCTGGGCAGAGCTGGAAGTCTGTATCAATGACAAACTCACAGAAGAACTCTCTGCGTACCTTGTGGGAAAGGATACCACCGAGGTCTTTAATGAACTTCTCTTGCCGCTCCAACGAGTAATGGCTATCTCGTATGGTGAGCTTCATATAGGCCCCGTCTACTGCAGCTTGATCGCAATAGCTCTTAAATGCGTGATCCGGCGTGACGGGGGGAGTGGACAACAAAAGTATATTGCCATTACGCGGTATAAGCGTTGCAACTAACGCTCCATCTACAATCTCGTCTAGATTGGCACTAAATCCTGCTTCGTCTAGAACGATAAGGTCAAACGCAAATGAACGTAGATTGTTATACGACGTACCTACGCCCTTCCCCACTCCTCGAAATAGTATCTTCGAGCCGTTGGGAAATACTATCTGTGTTTTCCGTAATTTAGGACGCAGATGCTCAGGACAACTAGCAAACACCACGTCATAGAGCTGCCTCACATACTCCTGAACATCGTCTACTGTGGGGGCAATAAACGCTACTAGAGCGTTCTTATTAGCTATACACGTCTCTGCGCTAAGGAACAGGCCGAGGACACTCTTCCCGATCTTGCGGCTGCAATTGACAACGAACTTCGAATTGCTTGCCGTACTTATCTTGAATGCTTCGTATATCTTGCGTTGTGACGGATTGAGATGCACATATAGCCGTCCTACTTGCCAAGAGGCTTCAATGGCCTTCTCAGCATCGGTCATGTTCAACCGACATTCTATCAACGCCACATTTCCAGCAGAACCAAGGACCGCCTATGATGTGCTGCCATCCATGATAACAAATAATGCTATCGGTCACGATCTAACACCAAACACAATTATGCGGATAGTTCCTACCACACCAATAGAGCGGTAATGGTTGTACTGGTGGCCCTGAATAGTATGGCACCGAGGGCAAAGGCGTCTGTAGCAATTCCTTTGCTCGTACCTGTGTGCATTCATGGCATTCACATCTCGGATGATTACCAGTGAGGTCCATTAGGCTTTAGGTGTGTGCTCAACGAAACCAGCTAATGCCGCATCCGTAGCTGTTTTAGCTGCTTCTACATCTACCGTGCTCAGCTCAGCCTTAGCTATCACTTCGGCGCGTCCCTTGAAATCATTATACTGATACGCGAGGAATTGCATCACCTCAGCTACTTTCGGGCTCACGTGTCCTGGAAACTCAGCCTGCGCGATAAGATCATGCGCTAGTCCGAATAAATCACGCACCTTCTCTACGTCTGCTTTCGATGCACCGACTTGTTGTCCTTCGCTCATTGTCATATCTCCCCACATCATATTCCCGATCAGGTATACCGACAGGGTTTAAGGCTAAATATTATGCGCATTATTCCCGATAAGGTATAATAGCGTTTACACTACTGTTCTAAGCCTAAACTGTATCCACCACCTTCACGTTGGCACCAATACTCACCGCGCATCTCTTGATCCGGCGACGGCCGCAGCCAATGCTCCATTATCTCATTGCCACACGTTACGCATTTGCGGCCAGCGAAGCGAAGCACACCTCGAGGATTGAAGTCACGTAGCAGCATTGGTCCGCCTTCAAGCAATAGCTGCGGATCTGTATTTAAGCTAGATCGTACTCGTTCGTCGCTCATACTCGTTTCAATGGCTCATTGCTATCGAACGCTCTAGGCTGCTCGCCATTCATCCAACATGCAAGAACATACGGCGATAGTATGTCTCCGCGCTCACAAAGCCACCAATCATACTGGCGACTAAGCGTAGAGCCGTCATATGGACACACTAACACGTCGCGTAGCTCCGTCATATGCGTGTCTTTAGCACATGCTCAACGAAGCGATTCTGTATAGCCACACGAATGTTCCTACGTGGCATCTTCCCCATCATTCGGCTCATCTGCTCATTGTCTTTCGGCTCAACAGCGCCCACACGCAGTGTGTTCTTCCCCATCGGTGCTAAGAAGTCATGCTTTAAATCTAATACGTTAGACGATTCGTACATCGCTACAGCCTTTAGATCAAGCGGGAAGCTGTCTAGCGACATGCCTATCATGTGATATGACCCCACACCAGCAAACATGTCGTACTTGTACAGTTCGCCTACGTAATGCCCATTAGCGTCAACGTAGCGACGTGCTATTGTGAAGTAGATCGGTGTAGTGTCGAATAGGCTCGTAACCCATGCGGCGAAGCGACGTATCATGTAGCCCCGACTCCAAGACCTAGCCAAGTGACAATCTTCGGTGTAATCGGACTACCCAAGCTTGACACATAGACTGCTTCTCTTTGCCGCCCTGATACGTCTTGACAGCCGATATCGGATACATGATGGAAGTATCGGCAATAGCTACATGCACGCCATGCGGAACAATGATTGTCTTGTGGCTGCACCTATTCCCCCTCCAATTCGGCTAATGCTTCAAGTGCCGCCTTACTTGCTTTACCTTTTGACTTCTTTATCCGCTTGTGGTTCTGCGTTACAATGAGATACGGGAGCAAGCGCAGCCACATGTTAATTCTTGTTTCATTGTTCGCTTTGATGGCCAACGCTAGATCAACTACCCAATCGACGCCAGCGGCTTTAAGACGTGTCGCAATGCTGCTGGGTTGCTTGCTATACAAATTAACGCTATTTATCGGCCTACCAGAGCTCTTAGCGAACTGTTTGCCGGGAGTATGAGGAACGTAGGCGATGGGTTGAGTAGGTTGTATTTCCGCGTCCATATGCCGCCTATTCGATTAAAAGTGTGTTATATTCGTTTATTCAACCAACGTAGTAGTTTAATGTCAGTCTGTAAGCGATTCTATTGCCCTACCGCCCGGTAGGCTAATGATTACAGAGAAATCTTATATCTTGATGGATAACAATCAATGCGTAAACAGTAGCCGATCTGTTACACTTGTCCCACGGTATCAACGTTGGGATGAAGAAGAGTATCGGTGCACCCTTGGTTTCTCGGCCAGCAGGGGCACGAGAAGAAGCATATTTCGAATGTATGCTCCTACCATCAACCCCGCCAGCCGCGTTCGTTCTTTTGTCCAAGCGTACGAGAGGCGCTTAACTCGCTTAGCTACTTGCTCGCTTGCAGCATAAAAATAAGAAGCTGCGCTGTTAAGCGTCAGCCTCTCTATCCTTTGTCCCGTACATCGTCAAACGCATGACAGCGGCAATCGCTTAAATAAGATAAATCGTAGCATGATTTCGTCTATTTCACGCTATGAATAATTTATAAGGGGTTGCAATTTAAATAGATTCATGATAGACTATAGTATGAATAAAACACTCGAGAGCAAGACGCGGCACAAAATGGATTGCGAACGGGTTTTTAAGCATTATGATCTATCGTGCTTACGTTGCGTTGAATTATCTGGCGGTGCGGCTCCTAGAGCCGGGTGGAGCGACTGGAAAAGAGAACAAGAACGGCGCACTAATCTAGCAATTGATGCACATTTTAGCAGCGAAAAGCATAAGAGTGGCGGATGTGGCGTAGTGTGCACGTTTGGAGATTGGTAGACGTGGAACAAGATGAATGGGGTAGAACATGCTTTTTATGTGGTATATTGAAACGCACCGATGAATTTCACCATGATGTTTGTCTAGATTGTCATGACTATGATCAAAGTCAATGTGAAGAATGTTACCCTTTGTCAGTAAAATAAACAGGAGACTAAAATGAACAAAATAACTGTAGTACGAAAGCCAATGGATGCGCCAAGCGTCATATTGCTTCTGTTGTTAGGACCGTTAGGATGGGTGATGTTGTTAGTTGCCTGGGCGGATGGCTGGCGACCTTAGAAGGAGACAATAATATGTGGCGATGGTTAAAATGCTTAGTAACAGGTGGACATATGTGGTATTTACCAAATGATATTCGCAAGAGATTTAATAAAATAAATATCTACAAGCAATCGCTTATGCGCCATTCTTGTAAGAAATGCGGCGTCGAAGAAGATAATAGCTGGGCATACGATGTATAAATGGGCCGTTTGACCCATTGACTTTATAGCATTTTGGGGGTATACTAAATTATGAATAAACTAACTAAGAATAGCCAGCACACGCCGATGCCGTGGACTGCTCTATCAAATGTTGCCATAACAATAGGAATTCCTGGAGTAGGAGCTATTGGTCAATTATTTGAAAAAGAAACGTTAGGCGGTTTGGATTTATCAAGAGAAATTGCTTCAGCCAATGCCGCCTACATCGTTAAGGCTGTGAATGCTCATGAGGCTTTATTAAAACTTGCCGTAGAGTTAAAAAAGCGTGTAAGTCTTAATCATGATGGGGAAGAGTTTTGTGAGTATATAGAAAGAGTTATCACTAGAGCGGAGGGTAAATAATATGAACATATGCTATCATTGCAAAAAAGAAATAATTGACTTCCGCTTTGCGGATTACCTCAATGACTTGGAGATGTGCCTTAAAGAAATTGTGGAGGATATTCCTAGAATCGACAAAAAGAGATTCTATCGACAAATCCTCGACAAAGCGGAGGGGAAATAACAATGATTGTTTGTTCCAAATGCAAGAGATTCGTTAAGGCTATCGAGTACATGATTAACGGATTAGAAGAAATCAAAAACGTTACTGGCGTCTGTAAAATACACGGAACAATCTTAGTCGATTGGAATGATTATGATGAGATTGTAGGCGAAGCCACCACTAAAACGGAGAATAAATAATATGAAATACATAGCGATTCTAATGTTTCTTTCAGTGGCATTCACATTCGGCGCATCGGTCAAAGCAGGTCACCATAACAAAGTCACCTATGGGAGGAAATAACATGTTCTATAGCCAAACGTTGACAAAGCAGCAGATTGACAATCTTTGTGTGCGATGTGATGTACGATTCGAGCGATGGTCGGAGTATCACGTTCACACTTTAGCAAAGACGTGTCAGGCGAAGATTAAGCCAATGAACACAAGTGGACGTAGCAAAACCCAAATCGTACACGATTGGGAATCTAATCAGAAAGAAGGAGCGATAATTCAATGAGCCATTTTTACTATAAAGGCGGCTTAAAAGATAAATATTGTGAACTTTGTGGCAATAAAGTGAAAAAGGTATCGTGTTATTCAGGGATTTATAATACACAAACTGGCAAAAAACTGATTGACACTCTTGTTATTTGCGTAAATGCAGGTTGTTACGGTGTAGCCCCCGATGATTTAATGATTGTAAAAAAGGAGATAATTCAATGAGAGATAAAATACTTAAAGTCGTCGGATTTGCGTTGCTGGCTGTAAGTTTGTCCTACGGCTTGGCACATGCAAATTGTGGTAATGACAACGGAAATGGCAATGGGTGCAGCGGTGACACAGGCGTACAAGGCCCTACAGGGCCCCAAGGATTGCCTGGAACGAACGGAATCAACGGAACTAATGGTACGGATGGTAAAACGGGGTTAAACGGTGTACAAGGCGTTGCAGGGCCTTCGCGTATTGATCCTAGAATGAATGAGGCGAAGTTTGGTATTGATACGGCTGTACGATTGTATGATGGTAAGAGAGTACAAGTGCAGGCGTATAATGTTTATTCGCCTAGCACACATGATAGAGAAGATGTAATCGGCGATGGGCGTAATCTACAATACGGTGTACGCATTGTGTTTAAACTAGGTCGGTCATGGGAAGAAGAGCTTATAGATAAGCAAGCGAAGCAGCTTGTAGCCTTAGAAGCTGTGGTGTCACGGCTTAGCCAATAGTCTTTCGCCTGCCTCTGCGTAGCGGGGGCGGGCATAAGGACTAAGGGGGGACATAATGGACATTATACGTAACTTCGAGCAGGAACTTTTCGATGCAGAACTTGGTCGACAAGAGCGAATGATAATTCGCGCCGTTGCAAGTGGGCTTATAACGCAAGAAGGCGCAGACACTCTACTTAAGGAGATATGGAATGGATAGCTGCATAGCGAATAGCCATCGTGTAGAATATATAGAAGATTATCAAGGCATAACGTGGTATCGTTGTATGACGTGTGGCGAGGCCTATCCAGTCTATCGTGACACGAATGGAGGATAAAATGAAAATAACGAAAGAATGGCTACAACAACAAAACGCATGTCAAGCCGGTCAATTATGGTTTGCTTCACAAAAAACAATGCGTGTTGATTTAGTAGTGAAAAAATTAATAAAAAAAACGAGATTTGATTGGGCAAACTGGACAATAACGCATTTAATGACACATAAACAAAATGTGCAATACGCTTGTTTTGCCTCATTACAATCTATAGAATATTTCGAAAAAGTATTTCCGACCGATAGCCGACCACGTTTAGCCATTAAAGCTGCATTAGAATGGGTGAATAGTCCTACAGAAGAAAATAAATTAATGGCGTTTTCGGCGGCATTGTTGGCGGCATGGTCGGCGGAGCCGACGGCATTGTCGGCGGCGGAGTCAGCAAGGTCAGCGGCGGGGTCAGCGGCGTTGTCGGCAAGCTCGGCGGCATTGTCGGCGGCGGAATCGGCATTGTCGGCGGCGGAGTCGGCGAAGTCGGCGGCGTGGGCGGCGTGGTTGGCGGCGACACTGTCGGCGAAGTCATCGGCGGAATCAGTAATGTGGAAAAAAATCCTGATGTTCGGTTTGGACATTTTATCAGGAAAAGTTTTAGATAAGGTATTTTTAAAATGGATAAATTAAAAAGTGGGTGGGCCATGAATCGAGAAATGTTTTCTAGTAAAGCACGAAATGTGTTCGACGTAGCGATAAGCCATAGGCGGATAATGCTAAAATTAGCGGATGATGTTTTGCGTGGGCATCGTTTCAATGATGATAGTGCTATACTTGCTCGATTAGAATCTATGTTCACTGAAGAGGAATTTATGGCATGTCCAGGCTTACGAATAGACAGCGCATTGATTGATGCAGCGCAAACGGATCATTGGTATGCGCGAGAAAAAGATTGGGGTAATGAGTATTCGCTAGATGAAACAGAAGTCATTGGAGACGAAGATGACTAGAGAAGGTGAGATCGCGTTTGGGCAACACTCACGTATTCCGGCATGTTGTATAGAATTTTACATTACAGAATGGGACAACGAAAGAAGCGCAGATAGTGCATACATGGAAGCTGTGCATTTAAGCGACTATGAATATGTACCTTGTCCACCTTGTTTTGCTACAGGTACAAAAGTGCGGATTAAAATATGTGCAGAAGAATGTGGACGCGAATGCTGGCGTGATTATTGATGCAAAGGGGGACATATGTTTATCGAAGCCGTATTACTTGGCACAATGACCATAACCGCCTATCAAGCGGCTCCTCAATACACTCGGCCCGAATGCAAGAACAATCATGAATGTGTCACAAGTATTGGCGAAAACGTTAGCGAGCTTGGCGTTGCTGTATCGCAAGACTTATTGGCTAGTGGAAGAGTGCATTATCGTGATGTTCTATGGATTCCTGGGATTGGCTATCGGATTATTTTTGACACTATGCACCCTCGTATACATAATGCTGTGGATGTATTCGTATATTCGAGGATGGAGGAAAAGCGAATAGGTATTCGGCATCGAAAAGTGTGGCTCATTAATCGGCCATTTAAAATAAATCCAAAGGGGAAATAAAATGACTACAGAAAAAGCTATTGAAAAACTCGACAGAGAGTATATAAAAAAGCGAAAGTTATTGTTTAAAAAGCTGACGCGTAATTGGAAGTATTGTCAGCATCAAGGATGTGACGATTGTTTCCAGAATAATGGATTAGTTCCTCCCGGCCATCCTTATGCCGAAACAAATGTGTGGCCTAGGGTATAAATATGCAATCTTATCCAACACGTAAAACAATGGCCCGACGCATGTCTAGAAAAACCGCACGGCTCAGCGTATTTCTCGCAAACAAGAAGGCGGCTAAGATACGCCGCAAGGCTGAAAGACTAGAACGAAAAGCGGCTGTCGCAGAACATAGCGAAAATTAGCATACAATTCTATAGGTCTATAGACCTGTCATACGTTTGACAGTATAGCGGATAAGAGGTATAGGCATATGAAAAAGCACACGAAGGGCCAGAAAATAAAAGAAAGAAATGGGAAACCGTTCCACGGCGAACGCTCTCCTTACTGGGAGTGGATGCAAGAGCGACAATCATTTACAGATAGTCGGAATAGCGATGGAACAACAGAAATATCGCAGGCAAATCCAGATGTGCTACCCGAAATGAAGATCAGCAGCCCGTCTACACCGCAACTTATTTACGGTGAGGCGGTAGACCATCTGCAAGGACGGCAGCGTGAAGTATATTTACTTGTTATGCGCGAAGGACGATCTCTTGCGGAAGCTGCTGATATGCTAAATATAGAAAAAGGTAGCGCACAGAAATATAAAGAGCGAGCTATTAGATTCATCGAGCAATATTGCCAGGCTGCTATAGCGAAAGGACGAGTATAATGGGCGATAAAATAAAACAAGCGTGGGCTTATATTCAAGATTTGGCTGATGTCAAAGGTGACACGATCATGGCTTTAATGTCAATTGTGTTTATAGGGCGAGTAGCTGCATCGGCGTGGGCGAAGTACCCGCCGCTAACGGTTAGTGAAGCTGCATTCTATTCTTCAGCGATTGCAAGCTTTGCTTATAGCAATACAGGAAGACCAAAATCATGAAATTCACAGATAACGATTTGAAGCGACTGAAAAATCGAAGACAAGAAATTATGGAATACCCTGATGACACAGATTTAAAATCCGTATATGTTACTTCTCTACTTATGGATATTCCTGCCATCCTCGTCCGTCTGGAAGAAAGCGAGAAGCTAAACGACGCCTTTATTAACGGCTTTCCAGATGCCATAGAGTTTCGTTTGAAGACCTGGCGCAAGGCGGTAGGAAAATGACAGACATTAAAGTGAGGGTAGAAAAATGATCGACACTTTTGAGTATGCCGTACGCTTCGATATCAATGATATGCCTTTTATAGTTAAAATAGTTTCAGGTGTTGAAATACTCCTGACGGCGGGAGACACGAAATGATCTTCACCAATGACGATTTGAAGCATTTCCACGAAGAAGCGAATGCTATTGACGATGATCTAGCACGACCCTGGATCGCAGCTTCCAAACTGAAATCTCTCCTCGCTCGGCTGGAAGCGGCGGAGAATATAATAGAATATCTGAAAACGGATGCTGTTTTGCGTAGTTCTTGTAATTTTAATCACTATTTAGCTTTGTGGCGCAAGGCGGCGGGGAAATGATTACATTTTATGCGATGATCGCCGGTGCCCTAACTTCAGCCGCATGGATTGCGCCGCAGCCCGTTTGTTATTTGTATGGGGCAATCGCAAGTATATTTTTCATCGTCGTACGGAGATCACAATGATTCTATGGGCCATATGGGGAGTAGTTGCGGCGTTGATTTTGGTGGTCGGTGGTAATCAATGAGTTTAAACACTTTTCCTTTTTCGTCGCATTTCACGCATTCGCTGGCTGCACTTTGCACCGCTATCATTTTGTTTATTGCCGGATGGCTAGGGCTGCGTCATATTTTAGAAGGTCAGCCACAAACAGTGACATTGCGGCCACAGGATAAAGAACGCGTATCTTATAATTCCGTATCGCATATTTTAACTGTAACAACGGCAAAAGAGACGACAAAATCATACGCACGTGGCTTTGAGATAGTTATAGAGAAGAGTGGGGAAGTGATTGTCAAAAAGCATATAATCGGCTTTGAACGCTCACCGTTTATGGCTATCGGCACATCATTTGACGGCATATCACTGAAGAAGAACGGCTATGTTGGTTTTAATTTCGTCGAACTATGGCGCTTTGACTTAGGTCCGGCGCTAGCACTAGGAGAAGTAGGAGTGCGACCGCTGGTACAAGTCCAATACAATGTTATCTCAAATACAAGCATCATGACTGGCTGGTGGTTCGGAACGTATCATATCGCAGTAGCCGTAAAATTCTGAAAAGGAGAATATAAAAATGGGACGAATGATTAATGATACAAGTGTGGGGGGAGATTTTCCGCCTACTGCCGAGTTACGAGAAAAAGACGCGATGCTGAAAGGCATTATTATGGGAAAAGAAGAGCGAGATTTGGGATTTGGCTTAACGCCAGTCTATAAATTTCAAGTGCTCGAGGCATCGTGTAGGTTTCTACTACAAAAACAAGAAGTACAGCCAGAAGAAGGAGCCATTGTTGAAGTGATTGCTCCTACTCGCCTTGCGCGACAACTAGGACAGTTGAATGTAGGAGATACCGTAACTATAAAGAACGCAGGAACCAAGCAAATTGGGCGCGGTAAACCCGCCCATATTTTTTCTGTGGAGGTGGCGTAATATGCCGCTTTTAAAGCGTAGTTTGCCCCCAGTTGTCGAAGAAACACAGCCGCAACAAGGTAGCGTTTTAGATGCACAAACAGTTGAAGTTGTTGTTAAAAAAAGCCCTACGAAGAAACACATAGCGTCTAAAGACGAGTATTGGACAAATCGTGAAGAGCGTGATATTCATCGTGACAAAGATATGGCCTGGTCAGGTTTAGCTCAAGCCGCGTTAAGTAGCGTGTCTGTGGCTCAACTTAATGTCGACAACACAAAAGAAGGACTCGTGAAACTCGTAGCAGAGCTTACTGCGCTTTTATTGAAAGAAAGGGACGCCTTCAATTCCGCACACTGAAACATTTATTGATGGTGTTTGGTATCCAAGTGTTACGACTATTCTCGATGCACAGCCAAAGCCATGGCTTGAAGCTTGGCGGGAAAAGTGGGGATATTTGGCTGAGCGGAAAGTGAAAGCCGCTGGCAGCATCGGTGCGGAGTTTCATAACTGCGTCGAACAGTATCTTGATACAGGTACGTTTACTGTTGGTTTAGCCGGTAATGTGCGTACACGAATAACGGGTATGATGGCATCATTTGTTGACTGGGCTACCGGCATAGATGGTGTGGTGCATTCTACCGAACTAAAAGTGATAAGTAAACTTCACACATATTCTGGCACACTTGATTCAGTAGGAACGCTTGATGGGAAGCCTATAATTTGGGATTGGAAAACAAGTAGTCGTATATATCCTGAAATGGCGCTTCAGCTAACGGCTTATGCACAGGCGTATAAGGAGCAGGTCGGTGTAGATATTAAACAAGGATTGATTGTGCATGTGAGTAAAGATAAACCTCATTTTAAACTAACAGTAAAGGAGTTTAAATTAGGAAAGCGAATGCTCAACAAGTTTTTAAAGCTGCGTGCAATGCTTGATGATATGAAAACACCAGATTTAAATGGAGATATTGGCGATGCCGAAAGTAAGTCTGACATTTAATTTACCGGATGAACGTATTGAATACTTGTGCGCTATGCACGGGGAAGATTGGAAATTAATTGTGTACGATCTTGCCATGTTTCTGCGGAATGCACTTAAATACGGACATACATTTAAAACAGCAGACGAAGCATTTGAAGCAGCGAAAGCCGCACTTTGGGAACGATGTAAAACGTCTAATCTTGACCCGTGGGGGGATGAATGAAAAAACCTATGTCAACGAAGCATCAAGCACTTAAACAACTTAAAACTTGTATAAGGCTTGGACGAAAGTTAGCCCGGCAGATCAATAGAAAGCTAGAATCATTGGCCCAAATTAACAAGATGCAAGCTTCAGCGAAAGAAGCGTTGGTAAAGTTATGTGGCTTAAAGTAATAGATTTATTCGACGCTGCTGTGGAAAGGATTATCATATGGGCGCTAAGATAAAAAAAGTCAAGAAATGTCGCTGTAAATATTGCCGCGACCGCGAAGCATGGATAGACCTGGGAAAATAATGCTTATGAATTACGCTCTTAACTACGCTGCCGATGGCTTCGCCGTGTTCCCTTGCCGTCCAGGCAACAAAGAACCTATGGGTTCACTCGTCCCTAACGGCTGCCTTGATGCGACAACAGATGCCGAAACGATTAAAGGATGGTGGACTAAATGCCCAAATGCAAATATAGGACTAGCGACGGGAAAGAAAAGCAAAGTAGCTGTTGTAGACCTCGATGGTGCTTCTGGCATACTTTCAGGTACGCGGCTAAAGTTTTTTTCCGCAGTTACTTCTTTGACTGGGACCGGCAAACAACTTTGGTATGCAGACCCAAACGGAAGCTTAAAAAACTCTGTGAAAAAGTTAGCGACAGGAATAGACATACGCGGAGAAGGCGGTTATTGCGTGGTACCACCAAGTCTGCACCCAAACGGAAAAAGATATGCATGGGCTTCGCTGCCGTTGATTCGCGCCCATTTATCTCCCCTGCCGGATTTATTCAAATCCGAAACGCCCAAACTACTGCAAAACACACTACGAAAACCAGAAGGATGGATAGCTGCTGCACTTGAAGAGATGAAGAAAGGACACGTGCATAACACGCTTATCAGTGTTCTCGGAAAGTTTCGTATTCATGGGTTCACCGAAGAAGATACATATAAACTACTAGAACCATATGCATTTGAGAACGGGCGACCTTTTGATGGATTGCGTAATAAAATTACAGAAATATGGCAGCGTTATCAGCCAGGATTGGCAATGCAAAGTTCGTCTAAGTCGGAGACTATTGACACATTTTTAGAGGATATCAAGGAGCCGGAATGGATATGCAAACCGTTTTTCGCAAAAAGGTCAATAGGCTTCGTAGTTGGATTGCCAGCAACACTAAAAACCTGGTTATGCGCCGATCTAGCTGTAGAGTGTGCGGGGCCGAGTGGTTTGTGGTTAGGACTGTTTCCCGTGACAAACTGCAAAGTCTTATTTATAGATCAAGAGCGATGGAAAGGCGAAACTCAGAGACGCTTCATGGCTATAATTGCTGCGAAAGGTTCAGCCCCTATTCATATGAAAGAACAACTACGTATGAAATCTGGGACAACTATTCGCTTGAATATAGATATGTCTTATCAAGCTTTCCGAACTGAATTACTAGAAATGCGCCCAGATTTAGTTATAGTTGATAGCTTTGCCACATTTCATACAGTGCCCGAAACAGATCGTACAGAGATACAAAAAGTATTAGAGCGCATAAAAGAGCTGCGTAATGAAATCGGCTGCACTTTTCTTTTTATTAATCACGAATCGAAAGCGGCGTATCCTAACGGGGAACCGCAAGGCGTGCCCACACTTGCTACGATGCTTGGTAGCACGGGTATAGGGGCAGCGGCAGAGTTTTGTTTAACTGTTCGCAAAGTAGACGAGAATACATCACTTGTCTACCATACAAAGTCTACGCTTGCATCTACCGTGAAAGCGTTTTATGCATCGGTAACAGATGTGCCAGAAGGAATCATTGTTCGCGGGCTGAATGATTGATGACACGACTAATACTATGTTTCTGGTGCGGGAAGCGTAATAGGCAAGGTTGTTGTTCTATATGCTGGCTCGATTTTAAACGATGGCTGTGTAAGGAATAGATTATGAACGATAAACTAGATAAAAAATTATGCAAACTTGCGCCATATCTATTCGCGGCTAGATATGCGCCAATGACAACAACTGCGATGTGTTGGGGGTTTGAATGCGGAGATGGCTGGTATAAGATCATCGAAGAAGCTGCCAAAAAGTTAGAGTTGTTAATCGTAGCTGCTATAGTCAAAGATTCGCAAGGATGGGGATATAGTTTCTATCGCGCTAGTCAAGTTAAGGAGAAGTACGGCACCTTGCGCTTCTACCTCTCGGGCGGCACTGACGATATGTATGCTATTACAGACGAGGCGGAAAAGCAAAGCGCTAAAACGTGTGAAATATGTGGAAAGCTGGGTAAATTACGCGGACGAATGTGGGTTTCTACTCGATGCTCTCCGTGTTGGAAACGAGAACAAAAAGAGCGAGGAATGATATGACTGATCCCGACAAGATCGCGAGGGGGATTCACATTCCAAGCTATGCGCTAGATGACGCAGACAAAGAGGATATTTGGAACGACATCGCCGCCACCCTGCGGGAGTATGGGGAAGAGTGCGTTGAGGAACAATACTGTAAACAGCCCGATTTTGCTCGATGGTTTCAGCAAGGAGAGACCGAAGGATATCGAAGAGGTGTGGAAGAGGCAGTCAAAAGATTGGTCTATCAGTTTGGAGATAATCCGAATGCTTTAGATCGCGGAGCTATCGCTGTTGTCGAAGCACTACAGCTCAACCAGGAGGGTGGGAAGTGAAAACTAAAATAAAAGGAGAAATAAAATGGCATATGACGAATTAGCTAAATACTCAGAATTATCACAGATTTGTACTTCAACTCGTCAAACTCTAAGAGAGCGATTGGTTGAACGTAAACGTATCGTAGAAGAGCATTTGTCAAATGCGACGCAAGCGTTAGAATTCTTGGACAAGAATCCGGCTTTTGAGTCATTTCATAATTTGATTGGTAAAACTGGATTCTGAGCCTACCCAGGCGGGGGAGTGAGGATGACGCGACGAGAAATGATGTGGAAGCAATTCGATGAACATGTCAAAGATAGATCCTTTAGCTATGCCTATGAAATTCTTGTACTCATTCAGCAATACGATGAGGTGGCCGATGAAAACGATCAGATTGCACAAATCTAAGCGGAGAGCGCGATGAGGAAAGGATATGAGTTTTGGACGAGAGTAAGTAAATCCGATACTTGTTGGTTGTGGACTGGTGGTAAGACAGGAAAGAAAAACAAGTATGGTATTTATTTTCATGCCCCAGCTAGGCCTGTAGAAGCACATCGTTATGCTTATGAACAACTCAGAGGCCTGATTCCTCTAGGAATGGAACTCGACCATTTATGCCGTGTAACTCTTTGTGTGAATCCCAGCCATCTTGAAATTGTTTCGTCGAAAGTTAACACGCAGAGAGGATTGGCTCCTAGTGCCATGAATAAACGTAAAACAGTCTGTGGCAAATGTGGGAATCTATTCGATCACATAAGACCAAATGGCCATAGAGCGTGTAAGCCTTGTGACCGCAATAGAGCGCATGATAGATACTGGAGGAATCGTGGATAATGCAAAACGGGCGGGAAAATGATATGACCGATATCGACCGAATTGCACGCAGAGTTTACGATTATATTGAGCTTCAATTCGATGAAGATCCTACGTATGAAACGATTGAAGCTGGAGTAGAGAAAATCATCACCGCTCTGCGCGAGTATGGAGAAGCAGAGCGATTGGCGGGCTTCGCCGTTGCGCGAGAGAAGGCGGTTCAGATTGCGGGAGAGCTAGAATGGAAAGATTTTGGCGATGATAATTGTTTAGAAATCACCGAGCGTATTCGGGCGATGGAGATGAATAAATGATTTTAAAAAAGTATCGGCTATCGTCTGGAAATATTTATTGGCATAAATTATATTTCGCTATCATGCCGAAATGGATGAAAAAGTATTCGCCACCATTCGGTGATTACAATTATGCTGCTTATCTCTATCAACCCCATATATACTTGATCGAACTTTACGATAATGTTAAATGGTTCATACAGCGGGGTTGTAGAGGCTACAGTGAGCGTGATGTGTGGGGATGGTGCACTCATCATGCGAATATGATGATTGGTGTGCTGCGGCACCTCCGAAAGTACAAGCATGGCCACCCTATAGGCCTAACCCCCGGAAAGTGGGCGAAGAAGTTAAATGTCATGGAGCAGGGTTTCCAGGCATTCATGGACGACGAGAACGATGTAACATCGTACAAGCAGCTATCGCACAAGGAATACAGAAAGCTGATCTTCCGCCGCCAGCGTAAGCTTATGCTTGGGCTAAAGTATTTTCGAGCATATTACGCTAATCTATGGGACTAAAGGAGCGCATGTGAAAAAACTGCTGCCTTTTTTACTTGTTATCGTTTATATGAACTCTGGAAAAGTATACCGTTATCCTGCTGGTGTTCATACCTACTTGGTCGGTGGCTCACAGTCGCTTATAGGAGCAGACACACCTAATAATGTTATGCAAATACAGGACAATGAATACCGCACAATAGCGGAATTTCCTATTAGTGGTGTGGAACGTTGGGAGTGTATATGATTAAAAATTGTCCGGTTTGTGACTATCCTTTTCGAGACGGCGATGATGTTGTGGCTATGATGGTAGCCAAATTTAAAGTGATTGATAGCGATGTGAACTATGCGATCGAACATCCTACTAAATGTGTCGAAATAGTGCATATGGAATGTTCAGACTGGAAAGATTGCGATAGTGAGGAACACAATGGCGACTAAGGCGCTTTATGATTGCTATTTGGCAGGGGCGATGCACAAGCGTCTTGGCCGAGATGTGCTAGCCGAACGCGATAACGCTAAAATAATCTGTAAACAACTTGGCCTCACATACTATGATCCGGCAGAAGATGAACTAATAAAGTCTAATAGCATTATTGATGGTAAACCTGATATTCGACTTATGAGACTATTCGTTAAAAAAGACTTTAAAAACCTCGATAAATGCAAATCAATTGTTGTTCTTACTGGTGATCGTTCAAGCGCGGGGACGGCCTGGGAAATGGGCCGAATGTACTTTAAGCATCGCCGTCCCATCGTTTTAGTAGCACCAAGTATGTATGATAGGCAGCTCACAAACTTTTCCACCGTTCTTGCTACGAAAGTTTGCGCGACGCAACTAGCCGCTTTTCGTTATCTTAAAAGGAGACTAAAATAATGCACGTTTATCAGGTGATTGACGACTGTATACAAAGCGACGATGTTTATGCAACGAAAGAAGCGGCGGCAATGAGACTATTCGAGATTGTGATGAAAGCTAAGCTCGGAAGCACTTTAAATGACTTATTGCGTGTGTATGAGCTCGATGTCAGATAAATATACCATAACAAAAGGAGCAAAATAATGCCATTTACGACTAGCGAAGCAAGACGAATGACGGATACGGTTGGCCCGAAAGAGGTTGGTGACCAATGCTTTTTATATTATAGAAAAATGCTCAGGGCGTGGCGTGCATCTCCGCGCTGGACAACCGCCCATGATCTTTATCGTGACTTAATAGTAATTCCTAGGCTGCATGACGCAGATGTCACCGATGGTTTTTCCCAAAGACCTCTCGATGAAGTAACGGCGTCGGAACTGGCCTGGCAGGTGTTTTTTCAGCTGCACGTAATGCCCTATGAGCTTCAGAAGCGAACAATTAATGGCGAAGTGGACTATTGATGAATCTGTCAACAATCTATAAGATATCGTTTACATTGGCGGCGATAGATTTAATGATCGCTACAGTTTGTGCAGCGAGCGGTGATACACACTTCATACCTTTCATGATCTTGGCAGGTATTATGTGGGCGCATGGCTTATATATCAAATCGAAAACACAGGAAAAGGAAGGAGAATAGAATGGATGGTCAGTCGAGAATGGACGGAAAAAAGTTTGATGAAGGAAAACCTAAAATGAGCTTTGTTGCCAGATCATTATTGATCGCCATAGCTTATATCATGGAACCTGGCGCGATTAAGTATGGTCGCGACAACTGGAAGGGCGGTATGCTGTGGAGTAGGCCATATGATGCTCTTCTTAGGCATTTAACAGCATGGTGGGATGGAGAAAGCGTGGACAGGGAAAGCGGAAAGTCGCACCTTTGGCATGCAGCTTGCGAGCTTATGTTTCTTATAGAGTATGAAGAAAAGAAAATCGGTAGTGACGATAGGCTACAGAAGTCTATCGCGGTAGATATTTTATACAAAAAGGAAACAGTTTGAACTACGTCGATAAACGTATCGTAGTGGTGGATTTCGAGACTTATTATGATCGTAAGAAAGGATATGATTTACGTTCTATGAGTTGTACTGAATACGTGCGAGATTGCAGATTTTGGCCCCACGGGCTTGCCTATCATTTTCTTGACGATGAGCAAACGCATTGGTTAGCCGGTAATCATGCAATCGAGGCGTGGATTGATTCGGTAGATTGGCCGAATACAGTCATTGTGGCGCATAATATTCGGTTTGACGGGGCTATTCTTGCTTGGCGATACCAAGTTAAGCCGTTTGCTTGGATGGATACATTAGGCCTGGCGAAAGCTGTCTTAGGCGAGAATGTATCCGGCTATTCACTTAAACGTTTGGCTGAATACCTCGGTTTGCCTGCTAAAGGGGAGATATCGTGCGAAGGTGTGTTACATCCATCACCAGAACAATTATCCGTTTTAGGCGAGTATTGTAAGAACGATGTAGAACTGTGCAAAGGAATATATGAAAAACTTATCGGTCAATTCCCAATGTCGCAATTGTGGTCTATGGATTGGACAATCCGGGCTTTTATCGGAGCCAAACTCTGTTTATCGGAAAGTGTGCTTACGAAAGGGGTGCAAAATGAAAAAGCGCGGCGCGAAGAAATCATCAAAAAAAGCGGAATTGATAAAACCATCCTATCCTCCAATAAACAATTTGCAGAATATCTACGGAACCAAGGAATGGATGTCCCTACCAAGTTGTCAGGGCGCACGGGCAAGCAAATCCCAGCTTTCGCGCGGACAGATGAAGGCTTGTCTGTCATCATGGCCGTGGCCCCAGACCTCTATGCCGCCCGCATCGCCAGTAAAAGTAATCTCTTGGAAACAAGAGGCGAAAGCCTACTTATGGTTGCAAAAACAGGTTCTTTTCCGTTTGATGTGGGTTTTTCGGGAGCAGTTCAAACGCATCGGTATTCGGGGGGAAGTGGTGCTGGGGGTAATCCTCAAAATTTCACTCGTAATAGTTTTCTTCGTGATGCTATATGTGCTCCTAAAAACCATAAACTTATCGTTGGGGATTTTGCCGCCATTGAACTACGGCTATTAGCATGGTTAGCGAAAGAGCCGAAGCTCATGGGTAAGATTATCAACGACGAAGACGTGTACTCTGACTTTGCATCTCTCAAGTATGGGCGGAAGATCACAAAGTCTGACAAAATAGAGCGCCAATTCGGGAAATGTTCCATCTTAGGCTTGGGTTATAATATGGGTGCAAAAAAGTTTAAATTCACCGTTAAAACACAGACGGGAATGGACATAAGTGAGGAGGAAGCATGGAAAACAGTAGATTTGTACCGAACTACATATTTCAATGTCCCGAAGCTGTGGGAGCAAGTCCATGCACTTTTACCGCTTTTTGCGGCGGGGAAAATAGGGTGTATTTGGTTTGCTCCATTCATAAAAGTAAAAAAAAACTCGCTTGTATTGCCTTCCGGCTTGACGGTTCAATACCCAAATCTTAGACAGGTAGGCGATGAATGGGTGTACGATACATACAAGAAAGTGTATGAAGCCGAGCAAACAAAGCTTTATGGCGGAAAATGCGTGGAAAATCTTTGTCAAGCTCTGGCGGGAGAATTAACTAAGCTGGCCATCGAAAGAGCAGAAGCGGCAGGATTACAGTGTGTTTTTCAGGTACACGATGAGATAGGTGTTATTGCCCCTAATAATCAGGCCCAAGAAGCTGCCGCTATTCTGAAGCGATGTATGGAGCAACCGCCTTTGTGGCTTCCTACAATTCGTTTGAAAGCAGAAATCGGCATAGGGGACAACTGGGGAAATGCTAAATGTTGATTGACCCCGCACGGAGGAACTATGAAAATAAAGTCTAGACGACAACAATGTATTGATGCCGAACTCGGCCTAATTATTGACGAAATGGGACTAGCTATGTGGAACGCAGATAAACAATATATTGCACGGTCAGAAGCACCACTTACGCTCAATATGAATGCTGCTTTATGTAAGTTTCAGAACTATTGCGTGAAATACTACGGAAAAAATGAAAAAGCCTAAAACACTTGAGACGAAGCTTCGGTCGGCCATTCGGCTTATATGGTCCAGAAGCGCAGAGCGGCGAAACATATTGACAGAAGCAAAACAAAAAGATCCGTCGGTAGGCGGCTATGGTTTTGATTGTCCCATTTGCGAACACTATTGGCCTATTCAGATGGCTGAAGTAGATCACGAACCGCCACTAGGCACATTTGATGACTGGCATAAAGTCGAGGACTATATTGCTCGTATGTTTTTCGGTCCTCAAAGAGCGATTTGTAAATTGTGCCATAAAAAAAAGACAGCAGAACAACGGAGGAAAAAGTGATTTATGGAATAAATGGCGGAGAAGTTCTTATCGATCAAGAAGATTTAGCTCGTATTTCTTTGTTTACTTGGCGCGTTACACCGCAAGGTTATGCGCGGCATGACAAAAGAATTGGGGGAAAGCTTTATGCGATTCATATGCATAACTTTTTAATTGGTCGAGCATTAAAGCCAAATGATATAGATCATATTAATCGTAATAAATTAGACAATAGAAAAATAAATCTTCGTGTTGCTTCAAAAAGTCTGACAAAATTCAATCAGAATATGTATAAAAATAATAAATCTGGTGTCAAGGGTGTTTTCTTCAACCATAATCGTAACCAATGGCAAGCAAGTTATGCTGGACTTCATTTAGGCTGGTTTCGAACTAAAAATGAGGCAATTCAATTAAGGGAGGAAGTCTTATATGGCAATAATCTTTGAGTTGGATACAGACCAAGGCAAGACACGAAAGATTGCATGGGTCGGATGTACTTCAGTGATTGGCGCAGATAAAGATGAAACGGACAATATTTATGAACAACTTGTTGCCCATGAGTGTTTTTTAGATGAATGAGCCATCAGAATTAGACATAGCGCAGTTGAGAGTCGAGATGCGTACTTTGTATAGTCATATTGGCTTTATTGGTTCATTGCAGGTACTATACGAAATAATGTACAGCGCCAGAGTACTCGCAGAAGTGATTCTCGAAGAAAAAAGTAAGAAAGGGGCCGATTAATGACGAAACTAAAAGTGTTAGTTTTTGATATTGAAACTGCGCCTATGACGGCCTATGTTTGGGGCAGACACGATGTCAATATTGCTCTCGGAAACATACAGAAAGATTGGTCGATCATCGCTTGGTCTGCAAAGTGGCTCGGAAGCCCAGCATCAAGCATCATATACTACGATCAGCGAAACGCAAAAAACATCGAAGATGATAAAGCTATTCTCAAGCCATTGTGGGAACTTTTAGACGAAGCCGACATTGTTGTAACGCAAAACGGTAAGAATTTCGATAGTAAGATGCTTAATGCGCGGTTTATTTCACATTGTTGGGCTCCCCCTAGCCCATATAGGCATCTTGATACCTATCAAATTGTTCGCCGCGTCGCTAAATTCACGTCAAACAAGCTTGAATATCTTACTGAAAAGCTTTGTGTGCGCTATAAAAAGCTTTCCCACACGAAATTCCCTGGTATGTTGTTGTGGAGCGAGTGCCTCGCCGGTAATAAAGCGGCATGGCGCGAGATGCAACGATATAATATCCATGATACCCTAGCGACGGAAGAGCTCTACGAGAAGGTGAAAGCTTGGGCTCCGGCTTCTACCCCAGTCTTTTATGTAAAAGATACCTCAACGGAATGCCATAGATGCGGAAGCAACGACAAAATGCGGCGTAAGGGCCGAGAGATGACAAAAAGAGGTTTGATGCAAAAGTATCAATGCCAGGGGTGCGGCGCATGGACACAAGGAAAGGCGAGAATACGATGAGCGACGAAGGCTTTCTTGTCGATATACGAATAGCTGAGCTTTTCTTTAGGGTTTGTCGCCGCTATCGTCTTGAAGGCTTAAAGGAGCGAACGGCTCTTATGCGCGGGCTAGTAAAACGCAAAAAAGCACGGTATTTAAGAGATATTCAGCCTTTTTTAGCTGGAAAGAAAGTGTTAAAATTTGAGTCTAGGTCAAAGGAGCAACAATGAGACGAATAATCGGAATAGTTGCCATTTTTTTCTTGCTGGGGGTTGGACTTGGGACATGGACTAAAAATAGAGAGCCAAACCCGGACATTAAAGGACCAACGACACATTATCATGGTTATGAACTCAATCGTTTGGCTATTAAACGGGCTAAAGAGTTTACAGTTCTTATTTCTAACGAAGGTTTTTACAATGGGGAACGTGGAACTGGTGTTCTTATTGATGCTACACACGTTCTTACATGTGCTCATGTAGTTAAAAATATTGACGATGATATATGGATTTTTCCCTATCCTGGTAGGATTTTAGTTAAGGGAAAGCCTGTAGTTTTTGATCGTAGCGTTGATTTGGCCGTTCTTGAACTTAATAGATCGGTTCCATTGGCACATTATGCGACATTTCAAGAGATGCATTATGATGGGGAACCTATAACAATTATAGGGAATATGATGGGATCAATGAAATGGTTTGTGAGTTTTGGTGTTATAAGTAGTGATTTTAAAGGGTTTCTTTTGACAGATGGCCTGATTAACGGCGGCAATAGTGGCGGTCCATGGATTAATGAACAAGGTGAAGTTGTGGCACTGACAGATTGGACATTAGTTCATGATAATATAGACAGAGGTATACATGGTGGTGTAATGGCGAAAACGATTCATGAATTCTTAAAGAGTTGGCGGTCGCCGCCCTTAGGTGCACTATTACAAATGTTACTTGGTAGTAAATAGTGAAGTTATTCGTCGATGATGTACGAAACCGCCCCGAAGGGTGGTATATTGCTCGGACTGTTACAGATGCTATTCGTATATTGGCCAGTATGCCAGTAAAAGAAGTTAGTCTCGACCATGATATTGCGTTTCAGGGGCGGCATGGCGCAGAACTAGAAACTTTTGAGGGTGTCGCTTGGTATATTGCTGGAATGGCGATTGATAAACGCCCAGTTATAGTATATATTCATACAGCTAATATGTTAGCGGCAGCACGTATGGCTCAAATTCTTAGCGACGCAGGTATAAACGCAGTAATACGATCAGTTGATGAGAGTTTGCCGGAGAGGGAAATATGAGAGGACTACTCTTTATTGCGGCGGGATACTTCGTGGTGATAGGATTTTGCTTCTGGATGATGCTTAAATTCCAATGATTTCTATGGTGAAATGAGATGGGAGTAGTGCCATTAATTTACAAAACGCCTCTTTACTGTTGCCCAGGGAAACATTATCTCTGGTGGTTCCTACAGCAACACAGCCCAAAAGCTGCATTGGATAATTTGCCGGATGGATTTCGATGTATGTTCTCGACGGAACAACAATGTGTGGAGTTTGCATGTCGAAATGCGGCGAATATTCAAGATGGACGTCGTAAGAACCAGATAGAATGGCTCTCGCTTTATTCTCCATCGAATAACATATCACCGTCGGATCAGGCTTAATCGTAATCCTTCCAAAAAGACCCTCCGCTGTTTCTTGATCCCGTGTTACGACCAGGATTGTCACATTTTTCGATGTCGATGTTGAAGGCGCATCGCTCGCGGGGACATTTGGTAATGCGCCACCATTGGGCACTATGCTTTGAGCGTTCGAAGACGCGAACAGGTTCGACACGAAGGTTGCAGCCTGGACAAACCATTGCATCCATACATTAGGCTCCATGATTACTTTCCCGTCATGTGAATATGCTTAACTGCTTCGATTATTAAAGGCGAACTAAGTACAAACCATAAAAACTTTTTTAGCCATTTCAAATCGGCACGTATTTCCCCGGATTCCACAAGATGTTTTTCAACGGTTTCTTCAAGCTTCGTCATACGCTTATCGAGACTCGGCATTGGTTTTTCCTTTCTGACTTAAAATAAAAGCTTTCATCTTATCCTCCATAGACGTGTTGAACGGTTCAGCCGCCTTTTGGGTAGTACGCACCTGTTGGGCAGCAGGACTATCGGCCATTTTTTGCTTCGCCGCTGCATATGCAGGATCACGCTGGCTTAATGTGAAATCTGTGATAGCCTGAGATTTGGCTATCTCACCAGAATCTTTGGCATTCGCGGCATTTCTTTGGAAAACGGGCTTCCAAGGGGCTAAAGCCGGATGATCGATATTTATAGTCGTAGGAGAGGGAGAAGGCGTTCCTATAGGCGTTGTAGTTGCATGGACTGGCTTAGTTTCACCCATATTTTGCTGCATTGGTGCATTTGCATCCATAAGCTGCGCTCCAAGCACAGGTAATTTTCCTGTTAGTTTTGGGATAGTGTTTGCTGCACTTTGGGCAGCCGAAGCCATAACTTTAGGATTATTGAGTGTAGCAGTAAAAGCTCCGATTCCCCATAAAGGGTGCCCTGCACCAATAAGACCAAGAGACGTTAATGCATTGATCGAAGGGTCAGTTTGCCCAGGCATAGAAGCAGCGAGTTTCCCCATCATACCAAAAGCTCTAGGCTGCACTGTACCAGTCCTTTCCCTCCCTAGAACGTCTTGAAGGCCATCTACTACAGGATATAGCTTAGAGTAGCCAGTCATGGCGTCTTTTAGTTGGTCAGGGAGATCAGGATTAGTCGCTGCTTTGTTAACAATCTCTTTCTGCCCCGCACCAAGTTGACTATAAACATCTGCCGCCGCTGGATTTTTTACAGCACCATTTTCGAACGCAGATGTGCCATAAGATTTCTTTAATTGTTGAAGCTGATCGAAAGTGATAAAGCTCGGAGCCATATTTGATTCAGCGATATCTGGTCCTACACGTTCTGCTCCATTGCGATTAGCCATCGTCATGATATCGGCCATTCCGCGCTTATAAAATAAAGCTGCTTTTCTTTCATCTGGATTAGCGAGCGCAGATGCGGCGTTATATTTCTCACCGAGCATATCAAGCAATGGTTTTGTATCAGCGGTAAGACCAAGGTCAGTGGCTTGATTGCCAATTTGCCCAATCGTATTACCATATTGTTCATGTAAAGCTTTGGCTGTATCAAACATTTGTTGCGTAGAAGCCCCCGGCTTGATAATACCTTTATCCATAAGCATCTTTCCTGTGTCGATGACTTCTTGCTGGCTCATATTACCTAGTTTATCAGCACCAAGACCGACACTTTGGGAAGCCTTTTTCGCCGCAAATCCTTCAATAGCGGGAACCGTTTCGTTAGCGAGCCCACCGAGTTTCTGCCCAATTGCGCCCCCCGCCGCACCTAGGCCAGCCCCTAGAGCAACATCGCCTACGGCTTTTGCGCCACTTCCCCCCGCCGCCAACGTATCTATAGCATTACCAGCTCCAAATCCAGCCCCAATCATCGCCCCTTCGCCTGCTGCTCCTGCCATACTGGCTGGAACTGAAGAACCACCAGTAAGAATGGCTGGTGCAGCTACCCCAGCAGCTTGTCCAGCAATACGCGCCACTTCATGATTTGCTTTATCTGCTTCGATTTCTTTTTCTAGTTCTTGACGTTCTTGCAGATAAGGCTTTTTCTCGGCTACACCCGCAGCCGCAGAATAGGCCTGCTCCCCAAGAGGAAGCATACCCGCTGCACCACGACCTGCAGCCCCTAGAGCTGTAGTTTCGTCGGTAGGTTCATCTTGACCGATAGCTGGCACACCGCCAATAGCAGAAAAATCTATTTTGCCGCTATGCGCGGGTACTGCACCAAGAGATGAGAAGTCCATTAGGGTTGCACCGTGAGATTTGGATCCATTTGCTTTGCTTTAGCAATATTAGCGGCGGGAATCCACTGAGACGGTCCTCCGTCTGACGGCTTTACAAGGATATTGCCTTGCGCTCGATGAAAGTATTGATCTGCTAATTTAGCACCACTAGCCTGTAATTGCGCGGCACTTGGTTTCATGCTTAGAATAGAAGCATTTTTCGTCGCATTATCTACATCAGTACCCGCTTGAGCATGTGCTTTCATGTAAAGATCGGCGTCTTTTTCTTGTTTGGCTACTTGAGCCGATAGAAGCGAAAGATATGATGGTAAATCTTTTTTCATCGTGCCTTTAGGAGCTCCAATCATGCCATTCAAATGTTCGTCAACGCCATAAGCATCCGCAGCAGCGGCTTGCTTTAAGGCATTGTCGCCCATTTGGGTCTGTAGCTGTAGTTTTTGAATCCTATCTTGCCGAGCTTTGTCAAAATTAGCTAACGCTTCATCGCGCTGCTGCTTTTGCATACTAAATATGCCTTGTAGCGAGTGCTGTTCCCGGCCACCTTTTGCCGCAATAGCATCGCCAAGACCAGAAATCGCTTCGGCAATTACTGAGCCGATACCATGCTGCTGCTCTTGCATTTTACCAGTGAGGGCTTGTCGATCTTCTGGATTCACGCCAGCCGTTAATTTAGACGTATCTTGATTAAACATGTTTCCAATATTGGGCATATTCGATGGAGCGGTTGATCCAGGTGCAGGCGGTGCGACAATGGGCATAGGAGTTGGTAAAGGCTGCATTGGCGGCGCGGGCGTAGGTGATGGCGGAGCAGCTTGGATAGGCGCAGGCGAAGCTGGTATTCCCGCCATAGCTCCGGCAATAGGAAGTGCTGCCTTCGCTTCTTGACCTACGATATTCTGAATTGGGGCAGATTGGGCAAAGTCGGCTATTGCTCCCATTGGATTCAT